>CAJICM010000012.1_pt1 | contig 41483 bp, 30 predicted proteins | sample 9199691 | NCBI WGS metagenome assembly CAJICM01 (sample SAMEA7708338, study PRJEB35096) | sediment metagenome | biome: marine neritic benthic zone biome [ENVO:01000025]; feature: sediment [ENVO:00002007]; material: shallow marine sediment [ENVO:03000034] sea grass bed [ENVO_01000059] ...
CGCCGCGTTGTGCTAGCCGGAGGCGGCAGTCAGCTGAACGGTGTTGAGCAACTTGCAGGAGAGATACTGGGCCGCCAGGTTCGCGTGGCAAAGCCGTCGAGCTTCAACGGGTTGCCGGATGCGCTTGCCACGCCGGGATTTAGCGTTGCGACCGGTCTGCTGCGCTATGGTCTGGTGCCGGATGAACAGGCGTCCAATCTGGGAATGTTGATCGCAGGTGCGGGTCATGACGGCAACTATTTCAAGCGTGTCGGGCAATGGTTGAAAGAAAGCTTTTAAATCATTGATAATAGTGATTTTTATAAATTTTCTATAAGAATTTTGACCTCCTTGTTGTAAACTGTACTCCGGCTATCCGATTCACCTTGGCGAAGCCAAACCGTGCAGGACAATTGCAAACTTCACTGCGCTTTTTGCCGGGCTGGCAGGCACTGTGATCGCCATTGTTTATCTGTACGGGGTATTTGCCCCCAAGTCTTGCACGCGCATTTTTCAATTTGCTGATTAGCTTGTTTTATGACTTTGCCGAGGGACATCTTTGCTCTGTCCCTGGCATTAGCGTTTTGGATTGATTGGCCGGTTGTGTGTCCAGTCGTAGGTTCCCTGGTCGCGTTCCCGCACGGCTTCTTTCCAACCAATCTCTTCGGCACGGTGTTTGAAGTTCATGCCCTCGGGGGAGTGCCGAGTAATGCCGTCAAACACTGTTGCCAGAGTCTGGGTGTTGGCCAGACCCATGGCTTCGATGGCCTGGTTGATAACCAGTTTCTGCATCATCAACTGATTGGCAGGGACGGTGGAAATCCTGTGAGCCAAATCGTCCACATATTCATCGAGCCCGGTTGCCGGAACCGCCTTGTGAACCAGGCCTATGCGTTCTGCTTCGCGACCGTCAATCTTGTCCCCGGTCAAGAGCATGCGCTTGGCTCCTTCGGCTCCCAACCGATATACCCACATAGCGGTGGTCGGACATCCCCAGACGCGACTTGGCATGTAACCGATCTTTGCATCGTCAGCCATGACGACCAGATCGCAACAAAGCGCTATGTCGGAACCACCCGCCACCGCATAGCCATGCACCTTGCAAATTACCGGTTTGTAGCTGTGCCACAAGGACATGAACAACTCGGTATTTCGCTTCATGAAGGCATAGTCTTTCATCGGGTCCCACGGCATGTCCTGCGTAACAGAATTTTTGCCCGTGGCCTCGGCGTATGCCTTTAGGTCATAACCGGCACAGAAAGCCCGTCCTTCGCCACTTAGAATAATGACATGCACATCGCTATCGGCATTGGCGCGCCCGACGCAGTCGGCAAGCTGTTGCGGTACCTCGTCGTCGATCGCATTGAGCACGTCCGGGCGGTTCAGAACAATGTGCGCGATACGCCCGTCAGTTTTGTATTCGACCTTTGCCATACAAGCAGCCTCTTTGGATATTGCCCGCTTCAGGCTCGCAAGTCAGGGCTGCTTGATCAAGTGGAGAGATCTAATTTATGTGGCGAACCAGAAAATGCTTCTTGGTTGGTTCGACCACATCCCAATGCCCCTCAAATCCATTGGGAATGACGAAACTGTCACCAGCGTGAAAATCCCGGGCGCTTCCGTCCTTACTGACAAGTCGGCAATGGCCGGACAGAATGAAACAGATTTCATCACGATTTGCGAAAACGTGCCATTTCCCCGGTGTACTGGTCCAGGTTCCGGACATCACTGTGCCGTCGGGACTTTCAAACCGGATTTGTGTCGTGTGATGCGGATCACCTTCGAACACACGGCCTGGCAAATCGGCAAGACGACGATGGGTTTCCTCGACTTCGTCTGAAAAATCGATGATCGCAGTAGTGGTCATTTGCATTTTCCTATCGGTTTCGCAGCCTGGAGTAACAAGGGGTCACTTGACTCCATAAAGTTGCTCTATCTCTTTGAAAGTTTTCAGGTTTATGACCTTTGATTGATTCAACCATAAGTCATGTTGATCCAGGGGTCGCGTTAGAGTTTCTCGTCCTGTAGCCAGTACCAGCCGTACATGATGCGCTGGCCGAGGCGGCGGAAAGGCGTCAGGATGCCGTGGCCAGGCAGTTGTGAGGTGAAAATCGGCAGATCCAGATCCTGCCCCTTGCCAGCGATCATCTGTGCCATGCGCCGACCAGCCTGTGCGGAATACATCACGCCATTTCCGCCATAACCCATGGCATAAAAGATGCGCCGGTCGGGATCTGGCTGGAATATGCGTGGCATCATGTCATGACTGACATCGACCCAGCCCCACCAGGAATAATCGAGGTTGATGTCTGCCAGGGCAGGGAACTTGCGATAGAGACTTGCCTTTAGACGCTCCAGATGTTTGGGATTTTCAGCATCTGCACCGGTAACGGCACTACGGCTGCCAATTTGTACGCATCCGTCTGGCAATCGGCGATAATAATGGCGCAAGGTCCGGGTGTCGGTCAGCGGGGAACCGGTCTTGAAGCCACAGGCGTCCATTTCGTCCTTGTCGAGAGGACGGGTTACGATTGAATTGGAAAGTACCGGCATGAGGCGGTGTCTGGTACGCTTGTGCAGGCCAGGTGGCGTGTAACCGGCTGTGGCAAGTGCAACAATTTTGGCGCGAACAGTTCCGCCCGGCGTTGTCAAATGATTTACACCGTTTACCGTTTTCCAGCCCATGACGGGGCTGGCGGGGTGAACTTTCACCCCCAGTTTGCGGGCCAGCCTGATATAGCCGAATGCCAGTTTTGCTGCGTGAATGGAAATGCCGTCAGGCTCCATCATGGCGCCGGCTGCTTCTTCATCGCGGACCACGGTTTCATGGAGTTCTTCTCGCGACATCATGCGGGATTTGTAGCCAAAAACCTCGTTGAGCAATTTGGATTCCGCCTCCAGCCTGGGCATTACACCGGCCTTGTGGGCGATATAGTAATGACCGCCATCTTGTGGATCACAGTCAAATTCCGGTTCCGCGATCAGGCTGCGAAACAGGTCAAACGCCTCGACAATTTCGCCATGCATCTTCTTGGCAACGTCCACACTCCAACGTTGTATCCACTGTGAGCGCTTGAGCCTTCCTGACGAAATCTGCGCCTGACCACCGTTGCGCGTGCTGCACCCCCACGCGACGGTGTTTGCATCCAGCACAATGGACTCGATGCCATGGTCTCGAGCCAGATGTATCGCGCAGGAAAGGCCTGTGTATCCTGACCCTATGATAACAACCTCTGCATCAATATCACCTGACACAGGCCCATCATCTTGTGGTGGCGGTCCTGCAGTGCCAATCCAGTAGGTCGGCGCATATTCTCGATTGTGGCCGGGGCCGGCATCGACCAGCGGGTCATAGTGCGGATCGTAACTGTTCTTGGGCCAGTGTTTTGGGCGAAGGCTATCAGGCATGACAGAAACCACCAAAAAACGACGCTGGAAGATCCTCGCGTCTGATTTTTGCGCGTATATGCTTTTATGTTCTGGCCCCATACCCTCAGATTCGACAATCTTGTGGTACCACATTGGTGCCAGAGCGGTTTTGCAATCGGTTAACCTGTGTAAATCATCTGTTTCGAATTACTGCAATTTCCCGCTGTCCGGTAAGGATAAATTAACCATTTGTTAGTGAATTGGAAATCAAAATGGCAATGATGTGGCCGATGCCCTCAGATTCGACAATCTTTTGGTACCACATTGGCGCCAGAGCGGTTTTGCAACCGGTTAACAAATGTAAATCGTCTGCTTCGATTTATTGCAATTTTCTGCTGTCCGGTAAGGGTGCGTTAACCATTTGTTAGTGATTTGGAAACCAAAATGACACTCCCAGGGGAAATCAATCGGATGCAAAACTATGCCTATCAAACTAACTGTGCCTGATTCCACAGAGCTAAAACCGCGAATTACCGTTTTTGGCGTAGGGGGCGCAGGGGGTAACGCCGTCAACAACATGATCGAGTCCAGCCTTGATGGCGTGGAATTTGTCGTCGCCAACACTGATGCTCAGGCGATACTGCAGAGTTCTGCAGACAGACGCATCCAGATGGGAACCGACCTGACCCAGGGTCTTGGCGCGGGATCGCAACCGCAGATAGGAGCCGGCGCAGCGGAAGAGGCGCTACCTGAGATTCTGGATCATCTGGCAGGCGCTCATATGGTGTTTATTACCGCCGGCATGGGTGGCGGTACCGGTACAGGAGCGGCACCGGTGATTGCGCGTGCCGCCAAAGAACAGGGGATACTCACTGTCGGGGTCGTCACCAAGCCGTTTCATTTTGAAGGCCAGCGCCGGATGCTGACTGCTGATCGTGGCATCGAGCAGCTTACCCAGCATGTTGATACTCTCATTGTTATCCCAAATCAGAACCTGTTCCGAGTTGCCAACGAAAAGACGACATTTGCCGCTGCGTTCGCCATGGCCGACGAGGTGCTTTATTCCGGCGTAGCCTCGATTACCGAACTCATGACCCGTGACGGGCTTATCAATCTCGATTTTGCAGACGTACGTGCCATCATGTCCGAAATGGGCAAGGCAATGATGGGAACCGGTGAGGCTTCCGGGGAAAAGCGTGCGATAGAAGCAGCCGAAGCGGCTATTTCCAACCCGCTTTTGGACGATGTTTCAATGCGCGGTGCCCGCGGGTTGCTGATCTCCATTTCGGGTGGTCCTGATCTTACCCTTTACGAAGTTGATGAAGCAGCGACCCGAATTCGCGAAGAAGTTGATCCTGAAGCCAATATAATTCTGGGCGCAACATTCGACGAAAAGCTCGAAGGCACAATGCGGGTGTCGGTTGTTGCAACAGGACTGGCGGAAGAATTCTTGCAGGGCAATGGCGCCACTGAAGAAGAAGAGGAAGAAGAAATCGCCTATGGCTACGCCAATCCCAAGCAGATCGTGAACAGCGTTTCACCGGCACCAGTCGCTGCTGAGCCGCAGGCCGAAGAGGTAGTCGAGGAAAACCTGGAAGTTGCTGCTGAACTTCAAGAAGCAGCACCTGCTCCTCCCGAACCTGCTCCGAGACCGATCATGGCAGCAGACGCAAATGCATCGCGGGACCCGATACCTCCGCGCGAAGAGTTCCCGCCAATTGCGCGCGAAGAGATGGCCGCCCGCCCGGAAAAACTGGAGCAGGTTGCGCAAGCAGCACAAACAAAGCGCAAAGGGTTGCTTGAGAGATTGGCTAGCGTCGGTCTGGGGGTGCGACGAGAAGAAGACTCAGCATCTGCGCCGAAAAAAGCTGCCAAGGAAGACCCGAAAATGCAGCATCCGCAACCGGAAGGTAATGTGCACCCGCTGCAACCCGCCATCGATCCGTCTCTGGATGATGACCAGTTGGAAATTCCGGCCTTTTTGCGCCGACAATCCAACTGACTACCGATCTTCCGCAAATCGCACTGACATTGTTGTGTGCTGGTCTGGTTAAAGCCGGACCAGCCATATTTCCGCCCGGTTGCTGCACCATTGCACATGTACAAACAGGCCAGCAAAGCTGGCTGTGCCTGGTTTTTTGCGCTAGTCTTAGGGACCAGGGCTTGTTGAACACCGATTCAGGCTGGAAATCAGCGGAGTAGAGCGTTGCCGTTAAAGTCCAAATTTTCGACTCTGACAGTATTGTGCGCCGCTGCGATCGTGGTGTCGGGATGCGGTGGTGGCAGTCTAGGCGACTACCTGCCAGGCAGTGACGATAGCAGCTCCGGCTCCTCGCAAGGGTTCAGTCTGTTCGGCAGCAGTGATGCCGTGGCGCCGAACCTTGGAAATGATCCCGACGGAGAGCCGATTGCGCGCATGTACAATGCCGGGGTCGCGGATATACGTAATGAGGACTATCGCGATGCAGTGAAGAAATTTTCCGAAGTGGAACGCCAGCATCCGTATTCCAAATGGGCGACCAAGTCCATCTTGATGCAAGCCTATGCGCAGTATCAGCGAAGCGCCCATCCTGAATCCATCGCGGCAGCCCAACGTTTTATCCAGCTTCATCCCGGGCACCAGGACGCACCCTATGCGCAGTATTTGATTGCACTCAATCACTATGAACAGATCAACGATATTCGTCGTGATCCAACTGCCGCGCGTAAATCTCTGGAAGAACTGGACGAATTGGCAAGGCGTTATCCAAACACCCCATATGCGCGAGACGCTGCAGGAAAGGCGTCCCTGGCGCGCGACGTTCTGGCTGGTAAAGAAATGGACGTTGGTCGTTATTACCAACGCAAGAAGTCGTTTCTGGCGGCTATCAACCGCTACAAGACAGTCGTCACGAAGTATCAGACTTCGTCGCATACTCCTGAAGCGCTTTATCGACTCACGGAGAACTATCTGCAGCTTGGCATCCGCTCCGAAGCTCAAACCGCGGCCGCAGTTCTGGGGCATAATTACCCCAATTCCAAATGGTATAAAGACGCATTTTCAATATTGCAGGACGGGGGCTTGAGCCCTTCTGAAGATTCGGGCTCCTGGCTATCCGGTATTTTTTGATTCCTGAGACCAGGTTTACTCTTGGTTACTTCAACCAAAGGTCATCTCGATTTAGACACCGTGTCGGTCCGTTGGACAGTCGGTTCCTCGTTTAATGGCCAAGGTTGCCACAAAGCGGAGAGACACTTGTGTCGCCAGCCTGCAACTCACTGAGCCAAAAACTCGATATTCTACATCGCACGATGCCGGATCGCTTCACATTTTGTGACAATCGTATTCCTCAGGCTGGTTCGTTCCCGCTTTGTTATTGTCAAGCAGGTCGTTCTTGTCCAAAATAAAAGGTGGAATGCGAGATCCACAAACCGATCACGAACAAAAGCGAGTGGCCCGTCATGCCAGTTAAAGCCTCACGAAAACCCATGATCAACGCCGGATCCAGTTGGATGGCAGTCCTGATCTGCCTTTTCACGCTGGCATTTGCGCAAACCTCGCAGGCTCAAAATCAACAGATCGCCCAGGCGACATCAGAGCAAACGCAAGTGGCAACGGCCGCTGCGGGGGATCCGAAAGCTCAGGATGAGAAGCTTTCCCAGAAAGAGCTGGAGCAGCTGGTCGCGCCTATCGCATTACATCCCGACTCCCTGATGTCGCAAATCCTGATGGCGTCGACCTATCCACTGGACGTTGTGAAAGCCAGCCGCTGGGTGGAGAAGAACCCGAAGGTGACCGGCAAGGCGCTCGAGGAGGCGATGCTGAAGCAGACGTGGGACCCGAGCGTCAAGTCGCTGACTGCCTTCCCGCAGGTTCTCGACATGATGAACTCGGATCTCACCTGGACCCAGAGGCTTGGCGATGCGTTTCTTTCACAGAGCGAAGATGTGCTCGCCGCGATCCAACTGCTCCGGGCCAGAGCGGACGAGGCGGGTAACCTTGAGAGCACGAAGCAGCAAACCGTCACGAAGAAAGCCGTGACACGGCAGAGCACGGGGACCAAGGAGACCGTCTACGTCATCGAGCCGGCGAGTACGAATACCGTCTATGTACCTGTCTACAATCCTGCTGTCGTCTACGGAACGTGGCCCTATCTGGCATACCCGCCCTACTACTACTACCCACCGGGATGGGTGCCGGGGGCGAGAGCTCTCGCGTTCGGCGTCGGTGTCGCCGTCGGCCGTGCGCTCTGGGGTACCTGCAATTGGGGTTACGGAAGAGTCGGTATTAATGTCAACAATTTCAACAACTTCAACCGCACGAACATAAGGAACGGCCGCTGGAACCATAACCCCAGGAATCGCGGCGCGGTTCCCTACCGGGGCGCTGCCAGGCAAAAGTTTGGCGGCGCCCGGGAAGGCCGCAATGCGAGGTCACGGGAAAGTTTCCGCGGCCGGGCCGACCGTGGACGGCGAGACCTGAAGCGGCAGGGCAAGCGAAAGAGTGCACGCAAGCAACCGCGCCGAACAAAGAAGGCGGGCACCAAAAGACGCAAATCGGCGAGGGCGGGCACCAGTAGACGTAAGTCGGCGAGGGCGGGCACCAATAGACGTAAGTCGGCCGGGCAGCGCCGATCCCGGTCCGGTGCGGGCAGATCGCGACACAGGTCGGCTTACCACGGCGCCGGTAGAGGCAGAGGCAATCACGCCAGACGTCATGCCTCGCGCGGCAGCATGAGCCGAGGCGGCTACAGGGGTGGGCGCGGTGGCTTCAGGGGCGGGCGCGGTGGCTTCAGGGGCGGCGGCAGGGGCGGCGGCAGGCGCTGATGATGCGGGGAACGGACACCATGACAACCGATAAGAACACGCGGAGCGCTAAAATGAGATCTTTGTCGCTGTATGGCACCGTCTTTCTCGGACTTTTCTTGGGAGCTGTCGCGGCACCGCAGGTCCATGGGGCTGAGCCCAAAACATTTTCTTGGCCTGAGGCTGCTGCCCGGGCTCTGGTCGAAGCAGCCCGCACGAAGGACCGGGAAGGCGCACTTGCCATTCTCGGTCCGGACAGCGAGGTGTGGATCGTCTCAGGTGATCCTGTGCAGGACAGGGCGGACGTGGAGCGTTTCATCGCTGCCTATGACGTGAAGAACGGAGTACGCAAGGTCACCGAGGATTCAGCATACCTGGTGGTTGGAGAGGATGACTATCCCTTTGCAATCCCCCTGATCAAGGGAGAGAAGGGTTGGGCGTTCGATGCCGAGGAAGGCAAGGAAGAACTTCTCGATCGGCGGGTCGGGCGCAATGAACTCAATACTATCCAGACGATCCTGGCCATCGCCGATGCGCAGCACGATTATGCAAGTGTCGACCGCGACGGCGACGGCGTGCTGGAATATGCCCCTTATATCGTGAGCTCCCAAGGCGAGCGCGACGGTCTCTGGTGGCCGACAGAAGAAGGCGAGCCGTTGAGCCCGCTCGGGCCGCTGGTCGCCGATGCGGTGCGCGAAGGCTACGATCCTGAATCGACAGACGAAGACGCCAAGGCTGCCGATGACGCCGCAAAGACGGAAGGCGGCGGTGCTGCGGAAGACGGACAGCCCCGCGATGAATCGCGGCCGTATCACGGCTACCATTTCAGGCTGCTCACCAGGCAGGGCCAATCAGCGCCGGGAGGTGCCCAGGACTATATTGTCGGCGACCAGATGATCGGCGGCTTTGCGGTGCTGGCCTACCCGGCGAACTACGGCAATTCTGGTGTCATGACGTTCATGATGAGCCTAGAGGGTACGATTTACGACAAGGATCTCGGACCTGCTACGGACTCTCTCGTGTTGGACATCGACAGCTTCAATCCTGGCGAAGGCTGGAAGAAAGTCGACCCGGAATTCATGGTCCAGGTGGCCAATCAGTCGCCATGACCTGAAGTGTAAAGTTCTGAGCGGGATTTTGGTAACCGCGTTTGGAGTCAATGTTAGTGCCGCGCGGCGGTCGACGCTCTGGATGATGTGGTGCTGGACGCCGCTGCGCCTGTCGGTCCGTAGTGGCCGCATCTGCCCACCGCCGCAACACATCATGATATAAATGACTTGAGATGCGAACGCGTTTGAAACTGATGGCAATCTTCAGTGCAATTCGGTGTCTCCGTTCAATCCTGGTAAGGTTCGCTCGTGAAAGAAGCTGAAAACACCAGCCCGCCCACCCAGGAAACTTCGGCGCCGCAGGATGAGCGAGCAGTCATCTGGGGCGTGCTTCTGTTAAGCCTTGGTCTACTGCTTTATGAGCTCTCCCTTACGCGCGTACTCTCGGTCCTCTTCTATTATCATACCGCCTTCCTTGCAATCTCGGTCGCGCTCCTAGGTATGGCGGCAGGCGCCCTCTGGGTTCATCTCTTTCCGTCACTTTTTCAAAGACGCATCAGTGGCATAGCCATCGCTGCCGGGATCACTATGGCGATTGCGCCGCTGCTGTTCCGGTCTATCCAACTCGCGCCGGAGCAGCTCGAGATGTACTCAGGTGCTCCATTTTTGATCTCGTTTACTGTGACGGTCATTGTCTGCCTGATGCCATTTCTCGGAGGTGGAATTGTTCTGGCGTCCATCTTTCACCTGCATCGTGAGCGTGTGGCGCGGTTCTACGCGGCAGATCTTGTGGGGGGCTCCCTTGGAACTCTCCTCCTGATCCCGACAATGGAGATGCTCGGTGGGCCGGCGGCACTCGTCGTCAGCGGCACAGCGGTTGCGCTCGCATCCGTTCTCCTTGAGCGAAGGCAGCGATGGCGGGGTTCAATTGTCGTGGCTCTGCTTGTCAGCCTCGTGGTGGTGCAATTGCGGACGGATGTCTTCGCTTTCGATGTGGAATTGAGAGTGCAAGAACGCGAGAAGGCAGCGCCCAAGGTTCTCGCGAAGAAATGGAACGCATTCTCTCGCGTTGTCGCGCTGGAAGGACGGGGATGGGACCGCGGACTTTCCACCCGCCGTTGGAACGAGCTCAAGGGTCGTGTTGCACCCCAGATCGAAGCAGTGATCGACATCAATGCCTTCGCACCACTTGTGAAGTTCGAGGGTGATCTGAGCAGGGTAAATTACCTGCGTGATGTCGTCTCAAACATCGGATATCACCTTCTGCCTGAGGGCAGGCGTGTGGCGATCATCGGTTCTGGCGGGGGTAAGGACATTGTCGGTGCCCTTCTTTTCCGGCCGGAGAAGGTGGTCGCAATCGAGATCAATCCGATTCTGGTTGAGGATTTCGCGCAGGGGCTCTTCCGCGGGTTCACAGGCGGCATTTACGACCATCCGCGCGTGCGCTCGATCGTGGGCGATGCGCGAAACGAACTTGATCTGCTTGACGATAGATTCGATCTTATCAACGCAAATTCGGTAGCGACGTGGGCTGCCCACAGCTCCGGCGCCATGAACCTGAGCGAACAGAACCTGTTCACCGATGCTGCCTTCCGCATCTATTTTGAGCGCCTGAAGCCTGGCGGCATTTTGTCGTTCTCTCTCTGGGACGATGATGAGCACGCGATCATTTTGCGTCTCTTCGCCACCGCTAAAGCGGCCACGGAGGGCCGCGATATCGCTCCACTCGCAAGCCGCGTGGCCGTCATCGCGAACCGGTGGGAAAATGGTGGAATATTCAGCACAACGCTGATCTCAAACAGCCCGTTGAAGAAAGAACAGGTCGCTTTGTTGCAGGAGCTGGCGGACGCGCTCGGGTTTGAGCTGCTTTACATTCCGGGAGGCCCGCAACCTGCAGATAATGTGTTTCGCCGATACCTCCAGGATCCCGAAGGATTTGTGCGCGCCTTCCGCTACAATATTGACGCGCCGACCGACGATCGGCCATTTTTCTTCTATACCTTGCGCCTGCGCGATGCGCTGCGGATCTGGGACCGGGTAGCCCGTACCGAAAACGCCGCGTACTTCTCCCTGGTCTTCACGATGCTCTTCGTCTCCGTGCTCGTTGCGGTGGTTCTCGGGTTGCCTCTCTGGCACGCGCGACGTCATGCCGGCCTGCGTGGTGGCCTGAGCGGCCGCGATGTCATCTACTTTGCATGTCTGGGATGCGCCTTCATGCTTATAGAGATTTCTCTCATTCAACAGCTGACGCTCCTTCTTGGCCACCCGACTTACGCACTCACGGTGGTTCTCTTCGCCCTCCTGCTCTCCAGCGGGCTCGGCAGCTTTTGGGCCAGCCTCTGGTGTCGCGCGCCGGATGCGCGCCGCCGGCTCGGTGCCAACCTGATGGTCCTGGTTCTTCTCCTGGCGGCAGGATGGTGGAGCACGCCGTTCCTTTTGGGGAGTTCTTTTTCACCGAGTTCATTGGTCGCACGTATCATCGCGGCATTTGCGGTGATCATTCCCCTCGGCTTTCTGATGGGAACGGCATTGCCGACTGCACTGCACATGATCGGAAAGCGCCCCGCCCTGGCAATTCCCTGGGCATTGGGTGTCAACGGCGCAACGAGCGTACTGGCCTCTGTCGCCGCGATCCTGATCGCCATTCAATGGGGCTTTTCTGCTGCATTCGGGCTGGGAATTGCGTGCTACACCCTGGCATTGCTCACCCGCCCTAAACAGGCCTGAAGCGCTAAATCCTCTCGATTGCTAAAGCGCCAATGATCTGCCAGCTCTTTGCCACGGTCCCACGTCAGGGATTAATAGAGGTCCTTTGGCAGCCATTGGGATTGCTTGAGCCGTCCATGATGCAAGGGCTTCAAACCCGGTGCCGCCTTGCGAGGTGCGGATTGCCTGCATGACCACATCCTCCACCGCGTCCACAGGCGCAAGGTCGCCGCAGGCAACCTGGATCGCCAATGTGCGATCGAGTTCTCGCGCAACCTCGCTCAGCGCACCGGCTGAAACAACTGCACCCAGTTCCTGTTGCTTACGCTCCGGCTCAATCTCGAAATTGGCGGTACTCTTGGGGTGTTATCTCAAAGCGCTTCTTAAATGCACGCGTGAATTGCTGCGGCGAGCTATAGCCCAGCTCTCGGCCGATCCTCTTCACCGTAACCTCATGCTCTGCGAGCAGGTCGCGCGCCCTGCCCATGCGAACCTCAGTCAGCAACTGGCGGTAGGTAAGGCCATCCTCACTAAGGCGGCGTTGGATTGTGCGAGGCCCTAAACCCAAGGCCGAGGCTGTTACTTCGATACTCATGTAACCTTCCAACAGCTGCTGTTCGATCGTGTTGGCGACGGTTTCCACGAAGGTTTTTGGTATTGCTTTGCCCATCCGCACGATCTGAGCGAAAGTCGCCGTCGGGCCCGGTGAGAAATAAGTTGGTCTGGGTGTATTGGCCAGATCCCGCGGCAGTACCAAAGCAGAGCGGCCTTCCTCAAAGAGCGTCGGCGCGTTGAAGAAATCCTCATAATCCTGCTCCCATGGGCCCTTGGGGATGCAGGTCTGGACGAGTTCAGGGTGCCAGTCTTCACCCAGATAGTGCCTGATCAGACGGATGCCTAGGCTAAGCTTGAAGGCTGACAGATGCCGCCAGCCATTCATCTCTTGCAAACAGTGCCGATGACCCAACACAAGCTTATCGCCAGCAAATTCGACGTCCACCTTACTGCCGCTCTCGAAATAGGGCGACACTTTCTGAGCGCGGACAAACGCGCCGAGCAGGGTCGGGGCCTGTGAGATATAGGCTCCGAAAAGCCCGCGATCGGCGATGGCAGAATTGTGGCTTGCTTCCAGTCCGAACGACCGGATCCCGGTGATTGTCGCTGCTCGATGGTAGAGCCCGATCAGATCGCGCATTGGCACCGGCGTGTCGGGTATGTCGAGGAGGGTAAGCGGCAGTTCTTGGCCTTTGAAGGCGTCGGCGACTCCCTCGCAGCCAGCCTTCGACCTGAGAAGTTCCGGCAAACCGCCAAGGTCGCGAATGCGTCCATAAACTATTTCCGACATATACCAGCTTTCATGTTGGTTACTTCACCAGACTCGACTAGGTTGCCGGTATAGTTTGATAGCGCACGTGTTTCATATTTCGCCCGCAAAGAGACTTTTTGATCGCGGAAATTCGGACTCCAAATGTTGAATAAATGCTACAAGTCCATCCGGCACCTTCGCAATAAAGCATGGCATTTCCATAAAAAAAGTGGAATAGAGTTAAAATGATTTCTAAAATTTTTCTTCTTGCTTACGTACAATAGGCTTAACTGGTTTACTAGAGAGCGTTTAGCTCACTTCGCTGGCCAAAAAAACTCCGACTTGATGGTCTTGAAGAAGGTTTCTACCATCGAATTGTCGTAGCAGTTTCCCTTGTCGCTCATCGAGATCCGGATGTCGCGCTTTTGAAGCTCCGCCTGATAGTTGGCGGAGCAATTGAGCAGCACGGAAAAACAGCAGAGAAGGTAAACGCCACGACGGCGTCGTCAAGACGGTGGGCTCTCCAGGAAACAAAAATCGGCTTTCACTAGTGGGGTCCGTCCTCCGCTCTTTGCGCCATCTCTTGCCCGAGATTCTGTCGCAAAATGTGAAGCTATCTTTTGGTGGCAGTGTTGCGGTCGCCAATACCGGCTGGTACGCTATTAGATTGTCCGTACCCACATATTGTCCTGTGAACCTTGTCACATTCCGCAGGTTTTCGTCGGAGCTTAGCCATGGCCGACCCTCAAATTCTCCATACGAAGGTCCTCTCAATAGTCGGCGATACCCTGCAGATCGCTTTGCCCAAAGGCAACGGTTCAAAAAGCGTCGGACCAGCCTTCGGTGACCTTGCGGAAGTCCTCGACGACCAGGAGCGCCCGCGTCTGGCACAAGTGGTCAAGCTCGACGAGGGGATCGCATCGCTCCAGATCTTCGCCGGTACAAAAGGGGTTTCAACGCGCGCGCGTGTGCGCTTTCTCGGCCATGCGCCCGAGGTGGTTTTTTCTTCTAACATCCTCGGGCGGGTTTTCGATGGCACTGGAAAACAGATCGACGGGGGGCCACCGTTAGATATGGACCCGCGCATAGAGATCGGGGGGCCATCCGCGAACCCAGCCCGAAGACGGCTTGCTTCGAAGATGATTCGTACGGACGTGCCGATGATCGATCTCTTCAACAGCCTTGTCGAAAGCCAGAAGATCCCTATCTTTTCAGTTTCGGGCGAGCCTTTTAATCAGTTACTAGGTCGCGTTGGTATCCAGGCTGATGCCGATATCGTGGTATTTGGCGGCCTCGGTCTGCTGTTCGATGACTACTGGGTCTTTCGCAGGACTTTCGAAGACGCAGGCGTGTTTTCCCGCACCGTCATGCTCGTCAACCAGGCCTCGGACCCAATTGTGGAACGCATTCTGGTGCCAGACATGGCTCTTGCGATTGCCGAGCGATTCGCCGTTAAAGAGAACAAGCGTGTTCTCGTCCTGTTGACGGACATGACCGCGTATGCCGACGCCTTGAAAGAGGTCGGAATCTCAATGGAGCGCGTTCCGTCGAACCGTGGCTACATCGGGGATCTCTATAGCCAGCTCGCGCGGCGCTACGAGAAAGCGGCGGATTTCGACGGTGCAGGCTCCGTGACCATTCTCTCGGTCACCACCATGCCGGGCGACGACGTGACCCATCCGGTTCCCGACAATACGGGGTACATCACCGAGGGTCAGTTATACCTCCACAGCGGCGTGATCGATCCTTTCGGTTCCCTGTCGCGGCTGAAACAGCACGTGATCGGCAAGCAAACGCGCGAAGATCATAGCGCCGTTATGAACACTATGGTGCGCTTCTACTCTGAGGCCCGCGATGCGCAGCAGAAACAAGCCATGGCCTTCGAGCTTTCAGACTATGACCACCAGCTTCTTAAATTCGGAAATCTCTTTAGAAAGCGCTTCATGGATATCGATGTCTCCATGCCACTCGAGGATGCACTCGATCTCAGCTGGCAAACGATGTCAGAGTGTTTTCAGGTCGAACAGCTGCTGATGAAGCAGGCCCTGATCGACAAGTATTTCCCAGCTAAGCAGGGTGAGGTTTAGTTGTGGCTCGGCTCTCGCTCAACAAGGCCCAGCTTGCCCGCGAAATGACGGATCTCGCGATGTACAGGCGTTTTCTTCCATCTCTTGACCTTAAACGCCAACAACTCATGGCAGAGCGCAAGAAGCTGGAGGTCCGATTTGCCGAGATTGAAGCAGGGATCGCCGAACGGATCACTACGATCGGAACTGAAATCCCCATGCTGGCGAACAAGGAAATCGACCTTTCGGGTTTAGCCAAACTCAAGTCTGTCAAAGTCGGGGAAGTCAATATCGTCGGCCAGCGGTTGCCTATTTTGGAGGCGATTGATGTGGAGATCGTTCCCTACGGCTATCTCATGCGACCCCACTGGGTAGATCTGGTAGCAGAGCGGTTGAAAGAGGTCCTGCGGCTAAAAATCGAGGCGCGGATCACTGAACGCCAACTCCAGCTGCTCGCGAAGGCCATCACAAAGGTTACGCAGCGTGTGAACCTCTTCGACAAGGTGCTGATACCGAAGACGAGAGCGAACATGCGGCGCATACAGATCGCCCTCGGCGATATGGAGCGCGCTGCCGTTGTCACATCTAAGATCGCCAAACGCAAGCGCGAGGCGGCGGTGTCATGAGCATTACCCCGCTGAAACGTGTGCTGATTTGTGCCGTTGCGCGCGAAAAGGAAGACGTGCTCGCGGAATTGCAGGATCTGGGTTGTCTGCACCTTGTACCGCTTCGTGAAACCGGCCCGTTGGAACCACCGGATGCCGCCAGCCGACGCAGAGCATACGCCGCCTACCAGCATCTCGGCGATGCGCCCCGTCAACTCCGGCCCTGGCCGAGGGAAAAGGATTTCGACGTGGGCAGCACGATTGACGCAGCGCTCGCCAACAAGGATCGTCTGCGCGTCGCCCGCGACCAGCGCGATTTCCTGCTGCAACGCATCACCGATCTTGAACCTTTCGGCGAGTTCGAGTTTCCGCCGCGCGAAGCGTTGCGAAACCGCAGCCTGTGGTTCTATGTCGTTCCGATCAAAGAGCGTCCGGCGTTGCAAGCGATCGAACTGCCCTGGGCAGTCGTCGGTCGCGACAGCACGCGCCTGTTCGTCGCCGTAATTTCGAAAGATGAACCACCTGCCGATCTGCTGCCGGTGCGGAGAACGCATACCGGCGCGCGTCGGCTTTCCAAACTCCGCGACGATCTCATCGAAACCGAGATCGAGATCGAGGAGGCCGAAGCCGAGCAAATCGAACTCACCCGTCGGCGGCTGCCGCTCGGATTGCGCCTCGCGCGCGCGGAAGATGCCGATGACCGGCGCCTCGCCGCTCGCATGACGCTTGATGATGACCGGATCTTTGGCCTGATGGGTTGGGCGCCGGTAGCCGCGGTGGATGACATCAAGACCCTTGCCCGGGACCGCGGTCTGGCCGTGTCCTTCGAGGAAGCCGGTCTGGAAGACCAACCGCCGACACTGCTCGAGAACCCTGGCAGGTTTGAAGGTGCGAGCGTGCTCACCACCTTCTACATGACGCCGTCTTACAAGAGCTGGGACCCCAGCCTTATCGTCTTTTTTTCTTTTGCCGTGTTCTTTGCGATGATCGTGGCGGATGCCGGCTACTCGGCACTTCTTGCGGGCATCCTTGCGCTCTACTGGAACCGGTTGGGCGGCTCTCCCGGTGGCGTCCGGTTGCGCAATATCCTCGCTGTCATCATCGGCGGGTCGATGCTCTACGGTGTATTAGCCGGCAGCTATTTCAGCGTCGCCCCGGACGAGGCAAGCCTGCTCGGGCGCATCGCCATCTTCGACGTTACTGATATCGACACGATGATGACCGTCTCAATAGTGATTGGGGTCCTGCACATTTCGTTGGCCAATGCCATCGTTGCCATCCAGAACTGGGGGACTGGTCTGGCGGTCGCAAAGCTTGGTTGGGTCGCGGCGACATTCGGCGGCCTGCTGATTTGGCTCGCCGAACCTCCGATCGGTGCGATAATTCTGGTGGCGGGCCTCGTGTCGGTCTTTGTCGGAAACGGCATGGATCGGCCCATCGGGCGCCCAATGGACTGGCTGCTTCGCGGGTTTGACGGTGTTGCGGGCCTTACCAGCGTCACCAAGATCTTCGGAGACATTCTGAGCTACATGCGCCTCTTCGCACTCGGTCTTTCCAGCGCATCCTTGGGCGGCACTTTTAATGCGCTCTCGAGCCAGATCGCAGATGGTCTGCCTGGACTTGGCGTGTTCTTTGCCATCATCGTCTTGCTGTTCGGCCATGCAATCAATCTGGCGCTTGGAATCATGAGCGGCGTTGTGCATGGGCTTCGGCTCAACGTCATCGAATTCTTCGGTTGGGGTCTGACCGAAGAAGGATATCCATTTAAGGCCTTTGCACGCAGGGAGGCAGAGAAGTGACTGAATTCATTATTCTTCTGGGCTGGATCGGGATCTACGCGCCGGTGGCGCTTGGCGCGATCGGCAGCATCATGGGATGCGCGATTGCCGGGCAGGCTGCTATAGGCGCCATGCTCGAAACCGACGGTGGCTATGGCCGTTTTGTCGGCATTTCGGCGATGCCTTCTTCGCAGGTCATCTATGGCATCGTGATCATGTTCTCCCTGAATCAGGGGGTCACAGGGGTAAATGGCGGCGCCCTCTTTGCGATCGGTTTCTTGTCAGGCGTGGCGCTCATGACCAGCGGGATCTGGCAGGGCCGCGCCTGTGCCTCGGCGATTGCTGCATCCAAGGACAAGCCCGAGATCTTTGGCCTTTCCATCGCACCAGCGGCGATCGTCGAGGGCTTTGCCGTCTTCGCCTTTGTCTTTGCCCTGGTACTGGCCGGTAGCATTCCGAGCTGAAATGAGGCGGGAGGAAGCCATGGATAATCAAACCACAAAACCTGAGTCCGCTGGAATCGAGGATTTGATCGCGCGCCTCAGGCAGGAGGGTGTGGACGAGGGCCGTGCGGAGGCCGAGCGTGTTCTGGCCGAGGCCGAGGACCAGGCCAGGAAATTCCTGAACGATGCGGAAAGCGAGGCCAAGTCTCGCTTGGATGCTGCCTCAGCTGAGGCAAGTCGATTGAAGCGTGCAGGCAAAGAGGCTTTGGAGATTGCCATGCGCGATGCGGTTTTGGAACTCAAGCAGGGCCTCACCGAGCGCTTTGCCGAACAGGTCAGCGGAACTGTCTCCGATCTAATGCGCGACGATGAGATGCTGAAAAGTATGATCCTTGCGGTTGCGGCACGTACTCGAGCCGACGCTGGTCTTGATGCCGCGAAAAAGATTGACGTCATTCTGCCTCGTGCCGTGGTTGGGCTCGACGATCTGCGTCGCAAGCCTGAGGAATTGCAGGAAGGCTCGCTCACGCATTTCGCCGCCACTGCGGCCGCCGACATGCTACGCAAAGGCGTGAGTTTTTCACGGGCTGAGGATGAAGCGGGAGGTATTCGCGTGACGCTCGGTGACGATGGCCTGGTTGTGGACCTGACAGATCGGGCCGTGGCCGAGGTGATCCTGCGCCACTTGCAACCAAGGTTCCGAGCCCTGCTCGAGAATGTCGTTAGTTGAGGAAGCCCAGGCTATGGCGCAGGACGAGTACGTAACCCTGATGGCGAGTCTGCCGGCGCTGGGACCTATGCTTGAGGCCAGGTACGCGCCAATCAACCGGGTGCGTCTGCAGGCGCGTCTCAGCCAGTTGCGGCCGGAGCACCTGGCCGAACTGACCGCTGTCGCTGACCTTCTCGCTTGGTCTCGCCTAACGCTCGAAGGCTCTGACGCCGAGCTGGTTCGCCGCGCCAAGTCCGTAATCCCGGCACTCAGCAACTCGACACTTGCCGACCTAGCGCGCGATAGGATGGAATTGCGGACGCTGGTCGCCGCGCTGCGTCGTCGGCATATGGGGCAGGAAGCGCCGCCTGCAGATAATGATTGGGGTTATGGCCGTTATGTTCGACGCATAGCATTGGCCTGGCGCGAGCCGGATTTTGGCCTCGGGACCAGCTTTCCTTGGGTGAATGCTGCACGCACCTGCCTGGAAAAGCAGGATTCCCAAAGTCTGGAACGGATTTTGCTGGAGCAGGCCTGGCGGCTGGCCGATCGCTTGGCTGGTGGGCACACCTTCAACTTCGAGGCCGTTGCTCTTTATCTTATCCGCTGGAACCTGCTCTACCGGTGGACGCAATACGATGCGGAGGCCGCCGCCGCGAAATTCGACGAGCTCGTGGCCGAAGCGCTGGATGCAGCGGTGGACACGCTGGACGAACTAGATGAGTTGACGGAGGCCGTTTCATGAACGCTAAGACCCGCACCACCGCTAAAACGCACACCGCGGTTGTCTCGTCGGTGCAGGAGGATATCGTCCGAATTCGTTTGACCGATCCTGAAAATCAGGAGCTACGCAAGAACGAGGTTGTTTACATCCTTCCCGGACGCACGCCGGGGGCCCGTCTAAAGGCGGAAGTTCTGCGTGTCAGGGGTGCCGAAGCCGATGCACAGGTCTATGAGAGCACGGTCGGTATCGGTATTGGGGATGCTGTCGAACAGACTGCTCAGCTTCTGTCGATCAAATTGGGCCCCGGGCTGCTGACGGAGGTCTACGACGGGTTGGAGAATCCGCTGGAAGCTTTGGCTCAAGGCCATGGCGTCTTCCTGCCGCGCGGCGTCGAGGCCCCTGGACTCGACATTTCGACCCAATGGTCTTTCACTGCGACTGCGCGTATCGGTGACCGGGTCTCGGGCGGCGACGTACTCGGCACCGTGCCCGAGGGCTTGATTTCTCACAAGATTATGGCGCCTTTCGACATCGACGAACCGGTAGAGGTCACTTGGATCCGCGATGGATCCGTAACTGTTGAGGACCCCGTAGCCCGGCTGAAGGACGTGTCCGGCGCTGAACGGACCGTGACTTTGCAGCAGGAGTGGCCTGTGCGTTTGCCGCTGCCGCGTCGGATGCTCGAGCGGCGTGCTTCTCTCCGGCTCTACCCGGAAACGCCTATGATCACCTCGCAGCGTCTGATTGATACGTTCTTTCCGATCGCGAAGGGTGGCACCGCTTGCATCCCTGGGCCATTCGGTGCGGGAAAGACTGTGCTCCAGAACCTGATTTCCCGCCACGCGGACGTCGATATTGTCATCGTGGTTGCTTGCGGCGAACGCGCAGGCGAAGTGGTCGAGACGATCCAGGAGTTTCCTCGCCTCAAAGATCCGAAGACCGGTAGTTCATTGATGGATCGCACGGTTATCATTTGCAACACTTCGTCGATGCCTGTTGCGGCCCGCGAAGCGTCAATCTTCACCGGCATCACCATTGGCGAGTACTACAGGCAAATGGGCTTGGAGGTCCTCCTGATCGCTGACTCCACATCGCGTTGGGCGCAAGCGATGCGCGAAACATCGGGACGCCTCGAGGAAATTCCAGGCGAGGAGGGCTTTCCAGCCTATCTCGACAGTTCCATCAAGGGAATTTACGAGCGCGCCGGCGTCATTCAGACGAATGACGGCAGCGTCGGGGCGCTCACCATGATCGGGACTGTCTCGCCGGCCGGGGGTAATTTCGAGGAGCCCGTAACGCAATCAACGCTCAGCGCGGTCAAATGCTTTCTGGGGTTATCCGCCGAGCGAGCCTACAAACGGTTCTACCCGGCCGTGGATCCCTTGCTTTCATGGTCACGCTACCGGGAACAGCTCGCCGACTGGTACGCGGAACATATGGGCCAAGACTGGGTGCCGCGCGTTGAGGAGTTGGAGACGTTGCTATTGCGCGGCAGCGAGGTTCAGCAGATGATTCAAGTGACGGGCGAAGAGGGCGTAACGCTGGAGGACTTCACACTGCAACAGGCTGCGTTGTTTCTGGACATGGTCTACCTACAGCAAGATGCCTTTGACGAAATCGACGCTGCCATGCCGCTGGATCGGCAGAAGCAAAGGTTTGACATGGTTTTTTCAATCGCCACACGCCGCTATGCATTCAAAGACAAGGCTACAGCGCGCGAGCATTTCACCAGGATGACTGGCCTATTCAAGAACCTGAACTACGCAGCGCCACGCTCGACCGAGGAGAAAAGGCTCAAGAGCGAGATCGAATCCCTTGATCGCTCGGTTCCGATGATCAGAGGCGAGGAGGGTTCAGACAATGGTGCCGCCGAGACCGGAACAGCGGCCTGATTCATTATAATTCGTACTCAAGTCGTTCCATTATTGTCTGCAAGACAGCGACACGGGCATGGCGCTTGTCATTTGCCGCCACCGGTGTCCACGGCGCGCGTTCTGTGCTGGTGCGGTTGATCATATCGCGGACGGCCAACGCGTAATCATCCCATTTTTCGCGGTTGCGCCAGTCTTCTTCGGTTATTTTGTAGCGCTTGTAGGGGGTCTCCTCACGCGACTTGAAGCGGCGGAGCTGCTCGTCCCGATCGATCGCGAGCCAGATTTTCACAACGATCAGGCGATGTTCCGCAAGCTCTTCTTCGAATTCGCGTATTTCTCGGTATGCGCGTTGCCAATCCGCTTCGGGGCAAAGCCCTTCGACCCGTTCAACCAGAACCCGACCGTACCATGAGCGGTCAAAGATGACGATGCGGCCACGTTCCGGAATGTGTCTCCAGAAGCGCCAAAGATATGGTTGCGCGCGCTCTTCGTCCGTGGGCGCAGCAACTGGAACAAGCCTCATCAATCGCGGGTCCAGCGCCTCGGTGAACCGTCGGATGCTGCCGCCTTTGCCAGCGGCATCATTTCCTTCGAACACGACCACAAGCCCGCGTTTTTCGAATTTTTTCGATAAGGTTGCCCGGCCAATCCGCCTTTGCAGTTTCTTCAGGCGCTTTTTGTACTCCGCGCCCTCAAGTTTTTGGTCGTAATCGAGTGTTGCGACAGCGTCCCGCCCTGGTTCGTCGACAAGTGCCTCCGCTTTGGTTGATGCTGTAACGGGGTTTTTAACGGACAGACGACCGCGAATGGCGTCGATGATCTTCTGGGAGACAGTTATGTCGCGGTAGTTTGCGTCAATGCAAGGAATCGGAATCCAGGGCGCATGGGCCGTGCTGGTCTGCTTCACCACGTCCTCCACAACATCCAATCCTTGGTCGAATTCCTTCAGGAGGTGTTTGGCAATCCGGATGTCCTGTTCCGACAATTTCCAAGCGGTATTTTTTTTGCGCACAACGTCCTTGAGGTTCCTCTTGGTATTACCCTTGGGTGTGTGGAAGAAGAACTTGAGCAACAAGGCGCCTTCGTCGCTAAGCATTCGCTCGAAACGCAGTATCTGTTGAAGCTGCGCCTTATACTGCGAGTTCTTCAATGTTCCAGCCAGGAAATTCGAAACCGGATCTTCGTACCAGCTGTTGAGAAACATGCCGATCGTCCCCTTGGGAGGCAGATCCCGCCAGAAGCGCCACATGCGGGGGTGACTAATCTCGGCTTCCTGGTTCCGAAACTGAGCATAGAATCGGATGTGGCGGGGATCCATCCAACTTATGAGCCGCTTGGCGACTGCGCTACGTCCGGGAAAGTCCATGCCGCTCAGCAGCAGGATTACCGGAAAATCAGCGGCCTCAAGAAGGTCCAGTTGGGCTTCAATCAAGTCGTTGCGAAGCGAACACTCTGCATCCTTGAATTCCTTCCGACCTATTTTCTGTTCGGTTTTGAGTTCTGTGAACACATGCCTTCCTCTCAAAAAGCTTGGGCTTTCACAGTCAAGATTTGCATTTCCCCGTGGTTCGATCAAGGAGACGGTCGAGGCGGAAGCCAAGGTGAGCTGGACGTCTTGTGACGCTTTTTTGCAAGTGTATCCAGCGTATACAAGACAATCATATGCCTATCGTCCGCAAGGGGAAACCGCCAAAACGACAGCATCCCAAACCTTCCACACAGTTGTCCTCCGATACTCAAATCCCGTGGGATCGACGGGAGCAAGCAAAACCGAGCAGTCGCCGAATGTCGCGAATTGCTAACTCGCGGATCGCTGGGAAGTGCCGGCCTTCCTGTAGTAATATTGGAATGAGGTCCGTGGCTCGGTTGACCGGATTTGCTGAGCAACCGGCTGGCGAACGAGGAGAGGGTGCGGCTAGAACTCGGCCACTTGGTCGAGCGCGTCAAAATTATGCCAGCCGAGGCAAGGCGCGCCATCCTGGGGCGAGATCTTCCCGCGCCAGTGCTGAGCGACGACCAGTGAAGCCAGTTGCCCTTCGGATCATCGATTGCCGCCGCCGATGAAACTGAAGAAGCTCTCTGCCGGTTCTCGTCGGGGATGGCGCCGGAGGCTGGCAGGGTGGCAGAAGAACACTGGGACTGGCTTCGTATATGCCGGCACTTTTAGCCGTGCGCTGATTAAAGCGCTTAAACGAAGTGACGCTGACGATACCCAAACCGGGCTTACTTCTCTTTCAGATCCATTCCGAAAAGACTGATCAGGCGGGCAATCAGGATGCCGGTATATAAAACCCCGGTAACGGCTTCCATCGCCGACAGGATACGTGCGGACGGGCTAACCGGCGCGATGTCGCCATAGCCCAGGGTCGTCAGCGTGATATAGCTGTAATACAAGAAATGCGTCGAGACATATTTAGGGTCGAGATTGGTGGCGACAAAGGCTCCGGGGTTGATGCGGTAGATGATGAGATAAAGAGCGCCCCAAATTACGCCCAGCAAGAGATAGACGGTGATTGCAGATGCGATGAGGCTGCGGTCAATACGCTTTGCATGAAAAATATGACCGAGAATGGTGTAAGTGACAAACCCTAGCAATAATCCATACAGAGCTATTGGCCAGGCTGAGGTGGCCATGCCGGGAACGAGAAAGCTGAGGCAGAACCAGGCCAGGGCAATGATGGCGGCTGTCACACCCTGTACCCTGGAGGTGCTGACGTACAACACCGCTGAGATCATCACCGGCAGCGACAGTGCTCCGACAATGAAGATATGCGCACCTGCCTCTTCGGCGACCGGCAAGACCAGGATCAGGACCAGCAATGATGCAAGCAGGGTCTCTGCTTTGTAAGGGCCAGGACCCATTAATGTTATCCATTCTGCGGGAGGATATTTTGCCTTTGACAAGGCGAAAGGTTGAAGGAAACCTTATGGTTTTCAAGACCTTTCAACGATGTCAGGGGCAAAATAGACCCCGCCCTTCGAGTACTTTCCTTCAAACAGAATTGCATAACATTAGTGGGTCCTGACCCTAGCACGGAATGCGTTTAGAAGTTTCAAGCTCGTGCCCTGTTGTGTGGCTTTGTGAATCCGGTCGCACTTCACCCTTCCAGATATTCCAACATCATCGTTTTAACCTGCCGCATCAGGTTTTGCGGCTTCGGGCGCTGTTCTCGGTGGGTTTTTCACGCGAAACAGCATGGCATAAAGCACAGGCACAACACCAAGGGTGAAGATCGTTGCCACACCAAGCCCGAAGGCGATGGCAACTGCCATCCCGTAGAACAGTGGATCGACTGACAGAATCAGAGTCAATAGTCCGAGTATCGTCGTAACCGTTGTCATGAGAATGGGCTGCAGTCGCGCCAGACATGCGGTGACAATGGCGTCATAGGGTTCGCGCCCGCTATCAAGTTCAATGTCGATACGATCGATCAACACGATGCCATTATTGATAATTATGCCCGCGAGACTGAGCAGACCCAGAATGACCATAAAGCCGAAAACCGAATTCATGACGATCAACCCGATCGTGGCACCGATGAAGGTGAGTGGAATGGTCAGCAAAATGATTCCAGCCCGACGGAAAGAGTTGAATTGCCAAACCAGTAACAGGAGAATCCCGCCAATGGCATAGGGCATGTTGGCGAACAAATAGCCCTGCGCCTTTGCCGACTGTTCAAGTTCCCCGCCCAGCGCCCAGTCGTAACCGGGCGGCAGATCAAGCGCATCGACCGCCGGTTTCAGAGCCGCATAGATCTGGTCGGCCTTGAGAACCGGATGCTTGGCGCTGATGGTCACAGTTCGCTGCTGACCGCGTCGCTTGATGCGGTAGAAATCCCAGTCTCCCTCAATGTCGGCGATCTGTTCCAGCGGAACACTGGTGCCGCGCGCACTCGAAAAAATGTTCATGCTCCGGATTGCTGCGGCGCTCGTCCGGTCGACTTGCGTGCCGCGCAGTATAACGGGAATGGCCTCGTCACCTTCCCGGTACTCTGTGACCTCGCCGCCACTGATGAGTGTATTCAGAGAGTTCGCCACGTCTTGCGAGGTAATGCCGGCGCGCCTGGCGCGCGCCTGATCGACCTTCACATTGACCCTGACGACCCGGTTCTCCCAATCCTGCATGACGTCAACGATTCCTGAAATCTCCCGCAGGCTCTGCATCAGTGTCTCGGACTTTTCACGCAGAACATTGAAAGCCGGGCCGCTTAACCTGATCTCGAACAGTCCGGTCTCGGTTGAGCCGAGCCACATTGCCTTTACCCGGGTGAAGGCTTCGGGCAGGTTGTCCTGGGCAAAACTACGGGTCCTCTCAACCATTGTAGGCACCTGGTCGGCATTTTCGGTATTGACGATCAGGAAAGCCAGGTGGGGATCGGCATCGATCGGCGCCAGGGACAGGAAAAAGCGCGGTCCGCCGCCTCCAACATAAGCAATCGTGCCAGTGACTTCCGGGTTGACGCTCTTGTCCTGCAGCCAGTTGCTGAGTTTGAGGGCAACGCCGGCGGTCTTGTCGCTGCGGCTGCCGGCAGGCAGATCAAGATAAACCAGATACTGGTTGCGGTCACCAGCCGGAAAGAATTCCTTGACTATGGTTTGCGATGCAAAGATCGCACCGGCGAAGGCAGCAACCGTACAGGCCAGTACCAACAGCCGCACGCGCAGCATGCCCTGGAGCATCAACCGGTAAACGCGATAGAAAACACCGGCATAGGGATCGGCAGGTGCGCCTTCAGCTTGCGGCTTCCTGGGTTTGACCTTCATGAACCAGAAACACATCAGCGGCGTCATGAGCATCGACAGAAACCAGGACGAAAGCAGCGTGATGATCAGCACCTGACCAAGTGACTTGGTATATTCGCCGGCTCCGCCAATGGCGAGCGGTATTGGCGCGAAGGCCAGAATCGTCGTCAATGTTGACGTCAGCAGCGGTATGGCCAATGTCCGCCCGGAAGTAAGGGCCGCTTGCCGCCGGTCCTCGCCGTTCTGCAGGCGGGTGCGGATGTCTTCGGCAATTACAATTCCGTTGTCGACCAGCATGCCCAGCGAGATGATCAGCGCAGCGATCGACATGCGCTGCAGCTCGATGTCCGCCGTGCGCATGATGGCCATACTCATGAGCATGGTCATCGGCACGAAAGAGCCGACTATGAGGCCGGTCCGGACGCCGAGGAAAAGCACCACAACTACCAGGACGATTACCAGCGTCTGCAACAGATTGGTCACTGCACCTTCAACGGCCGCCTTGATCAAAGGCGGCTGATAGGTCGCATAATCAAGGGTATAGCCAACGGGCAATGTTTGCTCGATCTGTTTTACTTTCTGCGTCAGGCGCTCGCCAAACTCAACCGCGTTAACGCCTTCTCCCTCGAGGATGGAGATGCTCAAAACAATTGCGGGGCGACCGTTGAAGTAGACCGGCTGGTTGGGTGGATCGACGTAGCCACGACTGACTTTGGCGAGATCGCGTAACGGAGCGACACGCTGAGTGCCAGGAATCGGGATGATAACGTCCTCGATGTCGGAAACGTTGTCGAAATCGCCGGATGGTTCAATGACGACGTTTTGTCCCCTCACGTCGATTAGTCCACCCGGCAGAATGATGTTTTGCTGCTGCAGGGTCTGAACCACAACGCCGGGGCTGATGTCGTACTCTGCAAGTTTGGCGCTCGACAGCTCCAGAAATACCCGCTGATCCTGAACACCAAATAGTTCGACCCTTCGGATACCCTTAAGCGAGTAAAGCCTGTCACGAAGGTCGCGTGCGACAAGGCGCATCTCTGCAAGCGAGAAACCTTCGGCGCGCAATGCAATTGTGGCAACTGCAGTCAGGCCGAACTCATCATTTACGAAAGGGCCAATCGTGCCCTTGGGGAGGCTTGGTGCGACGTCGTTAAGTTTGTCGCGTAGGTCCCGCCACACCGTTTCCAGAACTGGCACCTCATCGCGCGCGATGACGTGCATGAAAGACATGCCACGCTTGGAATCGGACTTGATATAGTCGACATCGCCGAGCAGCCGGATCTGTTCTTCGAGTTTTCGGGTTATAAGGTCTTCAACCCGTTGCGGTGCCATTCCAGGAAAATAGGCCCAAACCAACGCCTCGCGAATTTGGATCGAAGGATCTTCCTGCTTCGGATAGGTCAGATAGGCGAGGAAGCCCGCGACGGACATTATCAGCAGAAATAAGACGGTCACCCGGTTTTTCTCGAGTGCAAAGGAGGTAATGCCTTTCACGTGACAATCTCACTTCTGCTCATTGCGTGGCTGCAGGTGCACCGAGTGCATTCGAAGTCTGCTGTTGCATCAACTTGACCTTTTGACCGTCTGACAGGAACGTCACTCCGGCCACTGCGATGATGTCGCCAGCCTTGATGCCTTCATAAATGTTTGTGAAATTGTCGGTGCCGCCCGTGCCCTTCACAAGGGTTTTTTTCACCGTTTGTGTCGCTGCGTCATAGACAAATGCGTAACCCTGTCCGGGCTGGTCGGCAGGTGCAATCGCAGCGAGAGGTACCAGAAAACCGGATTCTGCGCCTTCCTCCTTTAAAAGGATAGTGTTTTCCGTTGTCATGCCGGAACGTACTTCGGCAGGTGGATCGACAAGGCCAGCCTTGACGGGAAAGGCATTTGCGGTGCCGGCGGCCGAACCGATTTCAGTTATGCGCGCCTGTAGAATGCGGTCCTGCGCCGTCGGGAACCTGACTGTCGTCGGCATGCCGAGAGAGATGCGCGATATTATCGTCTCAGGGATATCGAAGCGCACCTCAAGCGCGCCGATAGCCTCGATGTCGTAGACCGGCTGTCCTGTCTTTACCTCGACAAAGGCATCGATATGCTTCTTCGAGATGGAGCCGACATAGGGCGCCCTGAGCTCCGTTAGCCGCAGATCGCGTTTAGCAAGGTTGACCTTGGAGGTGGCGAAGGCGACCTGGCTTTCTGCAGTCTCGCGTTGTTCTTGAACGCGGTCGAGCCGAGACTTTGCCACCCAGCCCTTTTTGTAGAGAGTTTCCTGGCGTTCAAATTCCTGACGCGCTTGCTTTATATTGGCCCGCGCCTTCTGAAGATCAGCTTCCGCCGACTGGACGTCGAGCTGATAGGGTTGTTTATCGACGACAGCCAGTACCTGGTCCTTCTCGACCTGGTCACCCTGTTTGACACGCATTTCCGTGACATTGCCGCCGACATGGAAGCTGAGCGTCGAGGAGTCGGTCGCATATACCTTCCCTGAGAATTTCCGTGTCTGGCCTGATGCGACCTCGGTGACGGTGTAGGTCTTGATCGCCCGGACAAGCGGGACGATGTCAGACTTTTCTTCTTCGCAGCCGGTCAGGACAAAGATCGCGGATAGGAGAATTCCTGTTGCAATTACAAATGATCTGTTCACTGCGTTGATTTCCCTTTCAGGGGGTCGCCCCGGCTATCATGATGCAATTGAATTGCTATGGTATTCCGGTGTTCTGGCAAAGTCCAATCGAGAATATCATGGCAATGCAACCTCCGGCTGGAAAAACGGGCTGCAGTCGAACGCCTCGGTAGATTTTGTCGCCAAATGCTAACAAGCGACTCAGTTTCAGCTAAATCAAGACGTGACAGGTCACGGCGCGGCCGGCGTTGTGTTCATCGGTTATGTTAAATCGGCCCATGGTAAAACCAGCGGCGGCAAATTGCTGAAACACGCTGTTGGGGGTCAATTGCATTGGCCGTTAACCCTTGCCGATTTCTTTCAGTTTTTCGGTCAGGCTCAACCGGTCCAGGCTCTCTACGGGCAGGTTGACGAACGCTGCAATTCGATTGTTCATCTGTCTGTAGGTCTCCGCGAAAGCCGCCGCAATTTCAGAATCCGATCCTTTAACTTCGGCCGGGTCCGGCACACCCCAATGCGCACTCGTTGGCTGGCCGGGCCATACAGGGCAAACCTCATTTGCCGCGTTGTCACAAACGGTGAACACGAAATCCAGCGCGGCAGCACCGGGTTTTGCAAATTCATCCCAGCTTTTTGATGAAAACTGTGTTGTATCGTATTTCAGCGAGTTGAGCAGTTTGAGGGCTTGGGGATGGGGTTTGCCCTTGGGTTGCGAACCGGCGGAGAACGCTTTGAAGCGTTCGTTGCCATGGCGGTTCATTATGGCTTCAGCCAAAATTGAGCGCGCAGAGTTGCCGGTGCACAGGAACAACACATTGAACACCTTATTGATCATTTTTAGATCCTCCTGTACTTGCAAAATCCTGCGATACGTTGGTCATATGACAATTGGGTAACAATCCTTCTTGCAATCAGTTTCGTGGAAACAGCAATATCCCGCTATCGCGGAGTTGACCGGCGAGTTTACATCAGGTTGCTTTGCTGACAGGGCTCATTATTCACGCCTGGGACGGTCGGTGGGCAAAAAGTTTGAATTCACAGCGCAACGGAGTCGCTTTAATGAAAGGTCTTGAAGGTAAAATCGTCGTTGTAACCGGCGGTGGAAGCGGTATTGGCCGGGCTGTTTGCCAGCGGTTTGCCCAGGAGGGTGCAAAACTTGCCATTCTGGATATAGACGCAAGCGGGGCCAATGAAACAGCTAGCCTGATTGCAGAGGCCGGCGGGTTCGCCACGCCTTACGAAACGGACATTTCAGATTACGATGCGGTTGAATCCGCTATCGACGCCGCCGAGGGAAATCTTGGTTCTATAGATATACTGGTTAACAACGCAGGCTGGGATGTGGCTAAGCCATTTCTGAACACTGACCCGGCCCTGTGGCGCAAGATCATTGATATCAATTTGTATGGGCCGCTCAACCTGCATCACATAGTGGTCAGTCGTATGGTGCAACGCGAGGCAGGCAAGATCATCAATGTCTCGTCCGATGCCGGACGTGTGGGTTCGTCTGGTGAAGCCGTATATTCGGCATGCAAAGGCGGCATCATTGCTTTTTCCAAAACCCTGGCGCGGGAGCTGGCGCGAAAGAATATTCAGATCAATACGGTCTGCCCGGGTCCGACGGCAACCCCGCTGTTTGCCAGTTTTGCCGGCGACGGGGAGCAGGGCAAGAAGCTGATTGAGGGACTGACCCGGGCCATTCCCATGCGACGTCTTGGGCAACCGGCTGATTATCCGGGCGTCATAGCTTTTCTCGCCAGTTCTGATGCGGATTACATTACCGGTCAGACAATAAGCGTTTCAGGTGGCTTGACGATGCACGGTTAGTCTATTCCTCTCGCTCGATTCTATTAAAATACGTTATAAGCGGCACCAGCCATGCTGACACATCTTGCCATACGCGACATTGTCCTAATTGAGAAACTGGACCTCAGTCTTGATGAGGGCCTTGGGGTGTTGACTGGTGAAACCGGCGCCGGCAAATCAATTCTGCTGGACGCTCTGGGTTTGGCGCTGGGCGCACGTGGTGATGCATCGCTGGTGCGGACGGGTTGCGACAAGGGCAGCGTAACGGCCGGATTCTTTCCACCCGCCGATCACGCTTCCTACACCTTGCTTGCTGACGCGGAAATAGAAACGGGTGAAGACGGCATTGTCATTCGCAGGATTCAAGGTGCCGATGGCAAATCGCGGGTGTTCATCAATGATCAGCCTTCCAGCGTCAATTTGCTTCGCCAGTTGGGAGGACTGTTGGCGGAAATTCATGGCCAGCACGATGATCGCGCTTTGATGGATGTTTCATTTCATCGTTCTGCTCTGGATTCCTTTGGGGAACTGGAGGCGCAACTCCGGAAAGTTGAAACAGCATGGGAAGCGCTGTGTGTTGCCCGTGATGCCTATGACACTCATCAGGCCCGGCTTGATAGAGCGGAAACCGAACGCGCGTTTCTGGAGCATGCTCTGAATGAAATGCACGAGCTTGATCCGCAACCCGGTGAGGAAGCCAGCCTTGCGGACAAGCGGCAGCTGATGATGAACGCCGAAGAATTTGCGTCGGTAGTCAATGAGGCGCAAAAGGCGGTTTCTGACAGTGACACGATTGCTGCATTGAATACGGCGTTGCGAAAGCTGGAACGGCGACGCGAGCAGGCGAAGGGCAGCCTGGACCCGGTGTGCGCTGCTTTGGAGCGAGCCGTGATCGAGATGAACGAAGCGCAAAACCAGCTGGAAGCAGCGGCGCGCGAGTTTGTGCTGGACCCGGCCGAACTTGAAAAGGCTGAAGAACGCCTGTTCGCGCTGCGTGCCCTGGCGCGAAAGCACAAGGTCCAGGTCGATGATCTTGCCGCGCTGATGGAACGCTTCGGAATCGACCTGCAATCGATCGACGACGGTGGGGTCATGCTGGCCCAACTCAAGACAGCGCGGGATAAAGCGCAGGCTTTATATGACGATGAGGCGCTTAGACTGTCGGATGCCCGTATGAAGGCGGCCTTGAAACTGGACAAGGAAATATTGTCCGAACTTGCGCCTCTGCGTCTGGAGAAGGCGCGTTTTGAAACCCGGGTTGAGACAGATGAAGCTCGTGCCGGTCCGCATGGTATCGACCGCGTGGAGTTTTTGATTTCCGCAAATCCAGGCACCCCGTTAGCGTCGATTGCCAAGGCGGCATCTGGTGGTGAACTGTCACGCTTCCTGTTGGCGCTCAAGGTGGTCCTGGCTGCGCGCGCGTCTGCGCCAACCCTGGTGTTCGACGAGATTGATACCGGTGTAGGTGGTGCGGTCGCGGACGCGATCGGCCAGCGGCTTTCACGTATGTCGAAGGGATTGCAGGTCTTGGCAGTCACCCACAGTCCGCAGGTTGCGTCGCGTGCTGACACCCATTTATTGATTTCAAAGATGGAAGAAACAGGAGATACCGCCCGCCGGCGCATGATTACCCGGGTCACACCGTTGACGGGTGACGGACGTCGCGAGGAAATAGCTCGCATGTTGTCGGGTGCCGAAGTCACGTCGGAGGCGCGCGCTCAGGCTGATCGACTGTTGTCGGCGACGGGCTGATTGATGGCCAGGCAAAGAAAAGTAGAGGCGCTGACTGCGTCGGAAGCCGCTGCAGAACTGGAACGGTTGGCAGCCGAGATATCGCGTCATGATCAGGCCTATTACCGCGAAGATGATCCGGAAATCTCAGATTCGGAGTATGACGCACTGCGTCGCCGAAATGACGAGATTGAAGCTGCCTTTCCCGAACTGGTTGTAGAAGGCTCACCGTCACAGCGCGTTGGCGCTGCGCCATTGGAGAAATTCGGCAAGATCCGCCACGCGGTATCCATGTTGTCGCTCGGAAATGCCTTTGCCGAAGAAGATGTGTACGAATTTGTCGCGCGCATTCGTCGTTTTCTCAAACTTTCCGACGATGAATTGGTCGAAATTACTGCTGAACCCAAGATCGACGGGCTGTCAATTTCATTGCGTTATGAGAATGGCAGGTTGGTACAGGCAGCGACCCGCGGAGACGGTCAGGAGGGCGAAAACGTGACCCGGAACGTCGAAACCATCGCCGATGTGCCGCATCATGTGGGCGCGGCTGATTTTCCGGCCATTTTTGAGGTACGTGGCGAGATTTACATGTCCCACACAGATTTCGCTCGCCTCAACGAGATGCAGAGTGAAGCCAATGGCAAGGTTTTTGCCAATCCGCGCAACGCGGCGGCAGGATCGTTGCGTCAACTGGATTCGTCCATCACCGCGTCTCGTCCCCTGCGGTTCTTTGCTTACGCCTGGGGGCAGGTTGAACGGCTTCCGGAAGCTACCCAAAGTGGCGTGCTGGCTGCTCTTGATCGGTGGGGATTTCCGGTCAATCCGCTGACGAGGCTTTGTACATCTGTAGATGAAATGCTGGCGCACTACCGGGCCATAGAAGAACAGCGAGCGACACTTGGGTATGATATTGACGGGGTGGTCTACAAGGTCAACCGGCTCGACTGGCAGGAGCGGCTGGGCTTTGTTTCCCGCTCACCACGGTGGGCTATTGCGCACAAGTTTGCGGCCGAAAAGGCAAATACCATTCTGGAAGGTATCGACATACAGGTGGGGCGCACGGGTGCACTGACACCGGTGGCGCGCCTGAAACCTGTTACAGTTGGAGGGGTGGTCGTGTCGAATGCGACGCTTCACAACGAAGACGAAATTGTCCGCAAGGATATCCGGATCGGCGACACAGTAACGATCCAGCGGGCAGGGGACGTGATACCGCAGGTGCTTGGCCATTTGCCGGCGAAACGTCCGGACGACGCTGTCACATACCAGTTTCCCACCACATGCCCGGCGTGCGGATCACATGCGGTGCGCGAAGTTAACGAAAAAACCGGCAAGACGGATGTCGTGCGCCGCTGCACCGGGGGGCTGATCTGCCCGGCTCAGCGGGTCGAGCGATTGAAGCATTTTGTTTCCCGCAATGCCTTCGACATAGAGGGGATGGGAGACAAGGTCATCCAGGAATTTTACGATGATGGTCTGATTCAGTCGCCGCAGGATATATTTACTCTTCAATCCCGCGACGAGCGTTCGCTAAAGAAACTGAAAGATCGTGAAGGATGGGGGGGAACTTCCGCGAGCAACCTTTTTGCAGCTATTGATGAGCGCCGCGAGATTGGGCTGGATCGCTTTATCTTTTCACTCGGCATCCGTCATGTAGGAGAAACCACCGCCCGGACCCTGGCGCGATCCTATGGCACGGCAGACCAGTTTCTCGACGCCATGGCTGCGGCACAGGATCATGCATCGGAGGCTTATGCGGATCTGGTTAACATCGACGGGATTGGAGATGTTGTTGCCCGTGCGGTTGCAGAATTCTTTGCCGAGCCACACAATTTGTCGGTCGTAAAGGAGCTGGTCGATGACCATCTCGACATACAGGCGCTGGAAGCCATCGAAACGGGTTCGCCTGTATCCGGCATGACAATTGTCTTCACCGGGGCGCTGGAGCGCATGACGCGCGATGAAGCCAAAGCGATGGCTGAGAGACTGGGCGCAAAAGTAGCAGGGTCAGTCTCCAAGAAGACCGATCTGGTCGTCGCCGGACCGGGCGCCGGTTCGAAGCTGAAGAAGGCGACGGAACTGGGCGTCGAAGTGATATCTGAAGATGACTGGTTCGTGCGTGTAGGAGCCTGAACTGCAGGCTGTCTCACTGGTCGCGAGCGTGAACTGCTGCCATCTGCGAAGACGCGTGAACCCAAGCACGTCGTTGTTGTGGGCGGTGGGCCGGCGGGAATGAAGGCGGCTGCCATTGCCGCGGAACGAGGGCATCGTGTCACGCTATGTGAGGCTTCCGGTCAGTTGGGCGGACAGGCCTTGCTGGCGCAGCAATTGCCGGGGCGCGCCGAGTTTGGTGGCATCGTCACCAATCTTCATCGCGAGATGGAGCTTGCCGGTGTGGACGTCAGGCTGAAGTGCCGTGTCGACCTGGCACAGACCGAAGCGCTTTGCCCCGATGCGATCATCATGGCGACGGGCGCAACGCCGTATGTGCCTGATGTGGACATCGCCGATGATGTCCATGCGGTCAATGCGTGGCAGGTCCTCAAAGGCGAGGTCAATCCCGGTCAATCGGTTGTGGTCGCCGACTGGCGCTGTGACTGGGTCGGATTGGGACTTGCTGAAAAGCTTGCCCGCGAAGGTTCGCATGTGCGTTTGTGCGTCGATGGCGAAATGGCCGGGCAGAACCTGCAAAAGTACCTGCGCTGGCACTGGATCGGGCAGGTCCAGAAACTGGGTGTCGAAATAGTTCCCTATGCACGGTTCTTCGGTGCCATGGGCGGCACGGCCTTCTTCATGCATACCCTTTCGGGCGAAGCGATAGAGTGCGCAAACATGGATACGCTTATAGTCGCCCAAGGACATCAGCCGCAGACCGATATTGAAACGGCTTTGCGCTCATACGGTGCGCCGGTCACACTAGCCGGCGACTGCCGCAGCCCGCGCTCGGCGGAAGAAGCTGTCTATGAAGGAATGATGGCCGGTCGTAATGTGTAAGCTTGGAGTATCCGTATTGATCAAGCGTTTTTTGGGCCCCATTTTCGATTGTCCCTGATGAGTGCGTTTGCGAGTTCGATTAGTTTACGCTTCCAACCGGTCTCGTTTGACGGCATACCTGTCCGGTTCCCGGGCGTCAAATTCGCGGGCACATCTGTGACCGGCATAGACGGCGGATGCGATGATTGCCGGTGCCTCACAGTCGCCAATGCGCCGAACAGATTTAACGTTTCCCAGGGTTCCGTTTGAAGCCCTTTCAGCCAGTTCCAGATATAATGTTTCATTGGGTGATCTGGCGGTAACCATGACAATCGCATCCGCCGGCCGGTATTGGCTCTTGCCGGTATAGACACACCTGAGGGTGGCCTGATTCCCGTCAAAAGAGTGCAGGTTGAACGCCAGGGCCAGATCAACACCCAGTTCAATCAGACGTTGCTGGGTCTGTTTCTGCTCGGCTGTACGTTTGCCGAAGGATGCCACGAGATTGTCGGGCGTCACGTAGGTTACTTCCGCGCCGGCGCTGTGTACCAGTTCCGACAAGACGGGCCCCATGTAGTAATTGTCATCATCAAACACCAACACCCGTCCACCTGGTATGTTGCCGGCCATAATGTCGTCGGGTGAATAAACCTGCTGTTGTGCTTCAAGGCCTGCAATGCCGGCCAAATTGGACCGGCCAAACCCGTCTTTGCGCCAGCTTGAGCCCGTTGCGATTACAGCATGGTCTGGATCGATCAGCAGAACATCGTCTGCCGTCAGTTCACTTTCAGGATAAATCTGAGCGTTGGACATGGATTGCAGCTGATGGGTCCTGTAGTCGCGAACCCGTGCCCATTCACTTAGGCCCGGCAAGCGTGATTCCAAAGTAACTCTTCCTCCCAGTTCCCGCCTAGCTTCGGACAGCATTACCTCATAGCCACGCTGTCCCAAGGCACGTGCACATTCCAGCCCGGCAGGTCCGGCACCCACGACCAGTATGCTGTCCTCCGATTGTTTCGTACTGATGTTTTCCGGATGCCAGCCCTTGCGCCATTCTTCTCCCATAGTCGGGTTTTGCGTGCAGCGGATCGGTACGCCCTGGTCATCGTCGGCGTAGCAGATGTTGCAGCCTATGCATTCGCGGATATCTTCGATTTTGCCGGTTTCTATTTTGGCCGGCAGGAATGGGTCGGCAATCGAGGGGCGTGCGGCACCGATGAAATCGGAGATACCGCGCTTGATGTAACTCACCATGGTGTCTGGCGACGTGAAACGACCCACCGAGACCACCGGTTTTGTAGTTGCAGCTTTAACAAACGCCATCAGCGGTTCGAGCGATGCTTCACCGACAAATCGCGACACCCCCATTTCATGAGAATAGTCTTCAACCGTAATGTCCCAAAGGTCGGGCAGTTCCGACATGAGCGAGAACATGTCCCGGCTTTCGCTATCGCCGGTGCTGCCATTGACTTCCAGTCGAACGGCGACGGCGCATTTGTCACCAACGGCCTGTTTTGTCTCTTCGATCAGTTCCCGGCACAGGCGGGTCCGGTTTTCCAGACTGCCGCCGTACTCGTCAGTTCTATGATTGGTATGTCGAGACAGGAAATGCGACAGCAGGTATCCGTGGCTTGCGTAAACATAGACGATGTCAAAATCGGCTTCACGCGCCCGCAAGGCTGCATCGCGATGCCATCGTCTGAAATTTGCAATGTCCTGCTTGTCCATTGCACGAGACTGATAGGGAATGCCGGAAGCGGACGGGATGCTGCCAACATCAATTGATACATGGCGTGTGAACCGGTTACCACTGCGGCTGCCGCCGTGCCACAGTTCAACTCCAGCCAGTGCACCATGTTCATGCACATTGGCCGCCATCCTGGCATTTGCCTTTATGTCAGATTTGTCCCACAGGCTTGCATACGGGAAGGACAGATCATCGGAAGTCGGATGTATGGAACAATACTCCGTATTGACCACTCCCCATCCGCCCTCGGCTTTAACCCCACGCATCGCGGCCAGTGTGTTTGGACGAAGCCAGCCCATGCCGGTACAGTGAGGCACCTGGTAGAAGCGGTTCTTTGCTGTCACCGGGCCAATCCTGACCGGTTCAAACAAGACATCATATCGTGGATCGCGGGTCATTCACCAACCTCGGTCAAACTGTTCGTGCGTGGACTACGGTAGAGCGGATTTCACTGCGATCACGCGCTACCCGCAGTTTGTGGCAGATCACGGCCAGCAGCGGAAGCCTCATTCTGATCGCTTGCACGGTGGCTTTGCAGTGCTGTTTGCGCCTATCGCGTAATGGGAGCGCATGCTGTTTCCAGCCAGGCCCTGTCCTCTTCACCTTCCAGGCGCGGCTTTATCTTCTTCAGGACTTCGGCGTGGTAATCGTTCAACCAGTCCAGGTCGGCATCGCTCATGATGGCCGGTTCCACGAGATTGCGGTCGATGGGGGTGAAAGTCAGCGTCTCAAACCAGTGCATGGGGCGTTCGCCGTCTGCAACCGGTTCTGCCTCGCGCACGACCAGCAGGTTCTCAATGCGAATGCCATAATCACCTGCCTTATAGTATCCCGGCTCGTTTGACATGATCATGCCGGGTTGCAGCACAGTCTTGTCCGCCTTTGAAAACCGTTGTGGGCCTTCGTGTACCGACAGGTAACTGCCAACGCCGTGTCCGGTTCCGTGATCGAAGTCGAGGCCAGCCTCCCAGAGGGGGATCCTGGCCAGCGGGTCGAGATGCCCCCCTGTCGTGCCGGCCGGAAACCTGGCGCGAGACAGGTTGATCATACCTCTCAGCACGCGGGTAAACCGATCCTTCATTTCAGGCGTTGGTGTGCCTGCGATAATTGTGCGTGTGATGTCTGTTGTGCCGTCTACATATTGTGCGCCGGAATCCACCAGATATATGCGGTCTGTTTCAATCGGCAGGTTGCTGGTTTCTGACACCCGGTAGTGCGGAATGGCGGCATGAGGTCCGGCACCTGATATTGTGTCAAACGACAGATCGCGCAATTGACCGGTCTCTACCCGGAGCGCCTCCAGTTTTTGCGCGGCTTGTATCTCGTCTAGCTGGCCGGCGGGGGCGTTCTTGTCCAGCCAACGCAGAAACCGGGCCATGGGAACGGCGTCGCGCAAGTGAGCTGCCCGGGCACCTTCCAGTTCTGCATGGTTTTTCGTCGCGCGCGGCAGTGTACATGGGCTTTCGTGATGGCTTGGCGTCGCGCCACAATCGGCAAGAATGCGGCGCAAGGCCTCCGCCACCCATTGATAGTCAAGTTCAACGGTAGCGCCCGCCTTACCCAGAGCCTGCAAAGTCTCTGTCATCTGTTCCGGCCCTCTCAGGCGGACTTTGGCCTGCTGCAGCGCTTCGCAAGCGTCTTCTTCGACCCGGGCCGGGTCCAGGAACAAGTCGGCTGACCCATCATCTTGGACGATTGCAAAAGCCAGCACGGCCGGGGTATGAGGTATATCGCTTCCACGCAGATTGAACAGCCAGGCAACCGCGTCTGTCTGGGTCAACACGCAGGCCTGTGCGCCGCGTTTTGACAATCCGCCGGCGATGTCGCTCAGTTTATCGGCACTGGACATACCAGCAAACTGTAAAGGTTGCTGAACTACCGGTTTTGCAGGTGCCGGCGGCCGGTCATCCCAGATTGCATCAATGGGATTGCTTTCAAGCGCGATCAGTTCTGCTCCTGCATCACTACATGCAGTTTCGAAACGTTTTGCCTCCCGGATGGTCAAAAGCCAGGGATCAAAACCGAGTTTGCCGCCTTCGGGAATGTTCCCGGCTACCCAATCTTGCGGGGAATTTTCGGGTATCTGCAACGGGGTGATGAGGTCAAGATCAATCTGGTCTCGCACCTGCAGCGTGTATCTCCCGTCAACGAAGATCGCGGCTGCCGATTTCAAGACAATGGCGCTCCCGGCAGACCCGGAAAACCCCGTCAGCCAATTCAGACGTTCAGCACAGGCCGGGACATATTCGCCCTGGAACTCATCAGCGCGCGACACAATGCACCCGTCGATTTGCAAGGCTTCCAGCCGGGCTCGAAATTGTGCGATTCGGGCTGCTATGAGATGGCGTTGGTTGTTATCGGCAAAATTCTGAAACATCGCGGCAGACTATCGAAGACTTGTCACTTCGGCAATGCAATGGCGTCGCTGAAAGCGATGCATCAATCATATTGTGCGTTGCACAAATACTGACAAATAACAGGAGCCGTGTCTTGCGTACGAACTTACAGGCGGCACTTATTGTCGCACCCAGGTATTGCTCGTTGTTGCGACCGAAAACAATAGCATCAAGTGCGATGTTGATCTTAGTTTAACTTAATGATTTTAAACAATTTAATTCCATTCATCATGAGTGTTAACGAGTTGTAAACACCGATATGCACGGCGTGCATATCTGAAATATCAAAACATCTCTGGTCAAAATCAATGATTAGGCCATATACGGGCGTACAAATTGTGCGTCGCAATAATCAGTGCCGCATGAAAACTTAACCGGTACCGGAATTGTTAACAGAACTTCCTGTGCCACTTTGGAAAATGGAGAAATGAAATGGTCGTCGTCGTTGCAAACCGTGCAGTCGAAATGCGCGATGGAGCCAGCCTGGACTTTTTTGGGCAGCTGAGCCGCATCGCAAGCAATGTGAAAACCTATGCACATCGTCGCCGTGTGGAACAGCGTCTGCAGAGTCTTGATGACAGAATGCTTGCAGACATTGGTCTGGAACGTGCTGACATCCGGACATATGTCTGGGGCCGCTAAGCAGTTAGCGTTTCAGCATCTGTTTGACAAACGGGTTTTCGGGAGGGGTGGTTCAGGCCACCCCTCTTTGTTTTCTGGCCAGCGTCAGCGTAGCCCATCCATCGTCGACCAGCGTGTCGAGTACCCTTAAACCCTGGGCAAGATAACATGCGCGTACCATGCGTACCTGATCACAAGTCAAACCCGACAGTATTACCCTGCCGTTTGAGCTGAGGGCGCCTGCAATTGCGGGTGCGAGCGACATCAGGGGACGCGCCAGAATATTGGCTAGTAGCAGGTCATAGGGTGCGTTCTCGGAAATTGAACGATTTTGCAAGCCGCTCGCCACCAGGCAAGTGGTAAGGTGCGCGGTACCGTTCAGCCTGGCATTGCGCCGGGTGACTGCTACCGCTTCCGGGTCGATATCGCTGGCGATAGTTCTGGCTCCGGTCAGTTTGCAGGCCGCTATTGCCAAAACTCCGGAGCCGCACCCGACATCCAGGCAATTCGCAGGCCGGAATGAGCGCAGAACGTTTTGCAGTGCGAGCAGGCACCCGCGTGTCGTGTTGTGATGACCCGTGCCGAAGGCAAGGCCTGCATCGATCTCAATATTGATTGCTCCCGCGCGGCGAAGGTGGCGATCATGGTTGCCATGTACAAACAGGCGTCCGGCAACAACCGGTGTGAGACCGGCAAGACTTTCGCGCACCCAATCCTTTTGCGGTACGGCGCTGACAGAAAGCCCGCTGCTGTCCAGACCTGCGTGTTGCATGGCTCGCCCTATGTCGGCAGCTTCGGGTTCATCAGCATAGATTGCCTCAACCCGCCACAAATCAAGCGTCTCGTCGGTCTCAACCATGCTCACGGCAATCGCTTCAGGCCAAGGACACGCCTCCAGCGCATCGGATATTCTGACGGCGTCCGGTCTTGCCAGGTCGGCCGACGTCAGGATGAACTGCGAAGTCATTTGCGAAGGTCCACTGCAAGCTTGTCGACATAGGCCATCAAATGCTCCAGGTCGTCCACAGCAATAATGACCGGTGTTATTCCCAGAGGAAATTGCGGTGTTGTCCGGAACTCCCGTATGATGACAAAGCTGGGATGTGGCCGCAGGGCATAGAAGACCTCAAACTTGTGCCGCCAGTCGTCCGCCCGGGACTGCACCATGGCCTTGAATGACGGTGAATTGCCAACACCCATATTGCTCTGACCAGGTATCACATGGCATCTGCGGCAATGTTCAATCGCGACATCTTCGCCTTTTTCGGCGTTCCCTGCCCAAGATTCAGAGGATCCGGCGAGGAATATCACAACTGCTAGGACGATACGGAGCATAAGGTGATTTAGCGCCAGGTCGTGGGTAAGTCGAGTCCTGCAATGCCTTTCAGGGCCTTTCGTCTTACCGGGCCGATTGGCAGGACAAGTGGTGCGCCATGACACTTGCTCTAAA
>CAJICM010000348.1_pt1 | contig 40637 bp, 41 predicted proteins | sample 9199691 | NCBI WGS metagenome assembly CAJICM01 (sample SAMEA7708338, study PRJEB35096) | sediment metagenome | biome: marine neritic benthic zone biome [ENVO:01000025]; feature: sediment [ENVO:00002007]; material: shallow marine sediment [ENVO:03000034] sea grass bed [ENVO_01000059] ...
CGAGCACTCGTTGGCAAGGCACGTGAAGTCGTAGCCGCTTATGATGGGTTGGTTCCATCAGTGTTAGGCGATGACGGGTTACGCGGCAAACTGATGCTTGGTGCGGTTCCCACCACTTTGATCGGGCTTGCTCCCATAGCCATAGCCATGCTCAAGCAACAGTTTCCCGACCTGCATGTCAGTGTGCAGCCTGGACTGACCAATGAGTTGTTGCACCAGGTTGAGCGGGGAAGCCTCGACGCAGCCATCATTTCAAAACCCAATCTTCTGCCACGCAGATTGAACTGGAACCAGATTGCCACTGAACCAATGCAGCTTCTGGCTTCCACCGAAACCGAAAGCGATGACCCGGTTTACCTCCTCAAGAACAATCCGTTTATTCGCTTTTCCAGAAATGCCGTGGTTGGCACGATGATCGAAAAATGGCTGCAAAGTAAGAAAATTGACGTAAATGACACGATGGAACTGGAAGGACTGGACGCAATTTCCAGCATGGTGAGATGTAATCTTGGTGTATCGATTGCGCCAAGGAGCTGCGTGCCCGCCATGAGCCAACCTCTCCTGAAACGCCTCTCACTTGGGCCAGATGCGCCTGAAAGGCAGTTGGGCCTGATAAGCCGGGACGACAGTGCAAAAGCCCGCGTGATAAACGAGACGCACGCCAGGCTCCTCAACGCGGTAGCCAATGCCGGCACCGTATCCGATGCCGCTCAGGCAAGTCCCCCTGAATGACGTCAGAATTCCTTATTTATCTGGTGCTCGGAGCTACCGCGGGGGGCCTGATCAACGGGTTTGCCGGCTTTGGCACAGCGTTGTTCACACTGGGTTTTTGGCTGCAGATCATGGCACCGGCACAAGCCGTATCGATGGTGTTGGTGATTGCCGTCGCCAGCGGCATTCAGGGATTGTGGCTGGTTCGCCGTTCCATCGCTGATCAGCCCTTCAGACTGGCCAGGTTCGTGATACCCGGGCTATGTGGAATTCCCGCCGGGGTTGGCCTGTTATCAATACTGGATGCGCAGATCCTCAAACTCACAATCGCGGGGTTTATGATCCTGTATGGAGGTTTTTTCACATTCCGCAGTTCACTGCCCAGATTCGAACGCCGTACGCCGGTTGGTGATGCGATAGTGGGTTTTCTGGGAGGACTACTTGGCGGTGCCGCGTCACTATCAGGCGCCCTGCCGACCATGTGGTGTGCACTACGACCCTGGTCAAAATCCGAAACCCGGGCGGTGCTGCAACCATTCAACGTAACCGTACTCAGCGTTGCAATTTTGGTCTTTGCTGCAAGCGGTGTGTACAGCTGGAACAGCATCGGGTTACTGGCCATTGCATTGCCGACAACGTTGATTGCCTCACAGCTTGGCATCGCCGCGTTTAAACGCTTGGCTGACGATCAGTTCCGCCGGGTGATCATTTTCCTGATGCTCGTATCAGGTGTCGTGTTGTTATCAAGTGAACTGGTTTTCTGACCGGCAATACGCCCGCCAACTCGCACTATTATCCGATCAGTTCATCGCTCTTGTCATCGGTTTCGCCAAATCGTTTCAGCGTAGCCGGTACGGTTCCTTCATAGGCCTTGTGAAGATTTTTCGAGATGCGTTCATTCTCCCGCTCAAACAGGCAATTGCCCTGCAGGTCGGAGGCGACAATGAACGGACCCATCTTGTTGCAACGGATTACCCACATGGCTTGTGCCAATCCCAGTTCCTCATTCCAGTGAACTGCCTCGACGTTTTCAACCCCGCGTCCCAGCAATGCACCGGTGCCATAGCCGACGGTGCTCAGATAGATCGCGCCGTTAGGCACAAAATAGCTCTTATAGTCCTTGCTGCTCATGCCGCCCTTGCCGATCACCAGCTTGGCGCCTGATTTGGCCAGCCATTCCGGTAGCCATTTGGCAAACCTGAACGAGGCCGTCGCGGTCACAGCGCCCATTTCAAAACTGCCGTCCGGATTGATACGGGCCGCAGGCGAACAATGGAAATTGGCAGCACTTTTGCCCGGCAACTCTATCGGGATATTGGCTTTGTCCTCCAGTGCGCGCTTGTAGACACCCTCGCGGGCTGTATACATCAGTCCGTCCAGGTATACGATATCACCCAGTCGCAACTCAGCCAGCGCTTGCGCCGTTGGCGTTGTGCTCAGGCGGATTTCTCGTGGCTTACGGGCATTTCCCATTCCACAGTCTCCCGGCGTTGATAATCAGTGAACCATTCAGGATCGGTGCGGTGCTCGACACGACCATCTGCAAATACCCGAGCAACCGCCCGGCGAGACGACAGGCAAAACGCATGCACCGACATCTGCATCCCGCCGGTGTGGCAATAACCCACTTCAATATGCGTATCGATGACCATGGATTTGCCGACAAAACCCATTGCTCCCATGCCAATGGAATTGCCCAACTCAGTAAACTCCAGTTCCAGCTCGGCAATTCGCGGGTCTGTATTTCGGTCTCCGACGGTGCGCAGACAGGCAGCGCGCTTGCCCAGGACCATGCAGGTATCCTTGCAGCCACCCAGCCCGATACCGATTATCGCCGGTTGACAAGCCAGGCCCCGCTTGCCGAAGGCCACCAGGCTGTCCAGGAAAAACCGCTTGATTCCCTGGACTCCATCCGATGGAAACAGCATCCGGTAATCGGTGCCGAACAAGCCACCCTTGTGTACGGTGATCAGATCGATCCATTCGCCACCAGGTTCATAGCCGTACTCAATTTCTGGCGCGCCTATGCCAACATTGTTATCGTGGTCGGTACGCCATAACGGATGCACCCGATTGGGCCGCAATGGCACCCCATTGGTCGCATTGGCAGTTGCCCGGCGCAGGGCCGCTTCCAGGGCGATCGGTCCGCCTTCAATCTGGGTCTCGTTACCCATTTTGACATACCATCGCGGCGTGCCGGTGTCCCCGCACATGGCACGGCGGTCTTCCTTGGCTGCCTTGTAGTTTTCAAGCATGGCCTGCAGCACGAAGGATGACAGATCACCATCTTCAATGTTGGCTGCTGCCTGCAGCCCTTCCAGATAGTCTTCCGGAATTTCGATGGCTGCCTTGTCCATCAGGGTTTCAGCAGTTTCTTGAATCAAATCGATCGAAATCATTGAGCAGCCTCCACCAGTGTTTCCGGTTCACCTTCAGGCAATATGGTTTCGCCCGGTCTGACAATTGTAAACTGAACCGGTTCGCGAACCACATCAACTTTACCATCCCGCTGCCGTGCAATTGTAAAATAGGAACTTTCCAGCGATCCGCTGTCGGGAAAATCCTCACGGTAGTGGGCGCCACGCGAGTTTTCGCGCGCCAGTCCTGCCCTGGCAATCACCTCGGACACGTCACATAGGCTCGCCATGTTCAACCAGTCATGCCATGTCAGGTTAAACGCCAGATTGTCTGACGCAACACCGGTTTCGCACAGTTCGGACCTGATGTCAGCCACCCGGGTAATGGCTCTTCTCATACCGTTCGCAGTTCGCAACACTCCAACGTCATCCCACATTACTTCCTGAAGCGAATTGCGCAGTTGCTGCACGTTGCCCGGGGTTTTCGAAAATGGCTGCTGCGCACGATCAATCTCGGCAGTAAGAACGGCTTCGTCCGGATCGCGCAAGGTTGAAATGCCGCGGATGTCGTTCCCCATAACATCGCCTGCTACACCACCATACACTGTAGAATTGGCTACACCATTGCCGCCAAGCCGGTTTGACCCGTGGGCACCGCCGGCATCTTCCCCGGCAACATAGAGCCCTTCCATTTCGGTCCGCGTATCGGGGTCAACCACAACACCACCCATGAAGTAGTGCGCCGTCGGCACAACCTCTACCAGGCCCGCAGCCAGGTCAAAGCCGCTGTCTTCACACCGCTTCACCATGCCCTTGAACTTCCTGCGCACGTTTTCAGGCCCGAGATGACCCATCGAAATATACACACCGCCATTGGCCGATGAGTTGTTCTTGCGCATTTCGGCATAGATGCCACGGCTGACTACATCACGCGTTGCCCGTTCACCCAGATCGTCATAGTCGAACATGAACCGCTGCTCGGCTCCGTTCAACAATCGCCCGCCTGCACCGCGCAAACCTTCCTCCAAAACCGTACCGGTCATCTTGGTATGATCGCCGGCCAGCAGACCGGTCGGATGGAACTGCACCATTTCCATATCGCGCAACGGCAACCCGACCCGCAGTGCCATGGCAAGCCCGTCCATCGTCTTGTCACCGGACGGCGTGTGATACTTGTACATGGTCGGCCCACCGCCTGTGCCCATCATCACCGCCTTCGCCCGCACGAAACGAAACTTGCCGGTGCGCATGTCTATGAACAGAACACCTGCAATGGCTGATCCATCCTTTGTCGGGATCAGGCCGATCGCACGATGTTCCTGCAACTTTTCAATCGGATGGGCGAGAACCTGCTCCATCAGGCGGTTGATGATCTCAATTCCCGTCAAGTCACCCTTGTGAACCGTCCGGTCGGCCGTTTGGCCGGCAAATGCCTTCTGATGCAGCGTACCGTCGGCGTTGCGATCAAAAAAACAGCCAACCTCATTTTCCAGTTCCCGGATGCGCACCACGGCCTGCTCGCATAACTTCCACGCCATATCCTGGTCGGGGAGCCATTTGCCGCCATTGATGGTATCCATGAAATGGCGTTCCACGCTATCGCCGCCGCCCAGCGCCACATTGTAACCGCCCTGCACCATGCGGGTACATCCGCACTTGCCAACCAGGCCTTTGACGGCAATGGTGATTTGGGTTCCAGGTGCCGCCGACTGCTGCGCGTGCAAAGCCGCAAACATCCCCGCACCACCGGTTCCCAGGATCAGGATGTCAGTGTCGTGCCGTTCGATGGAACCTGTCGACATCATGGTTATATCGCACTCAAGAGAAACACGCCGGAAATCAGAAACGAGATCCCGGCCGCGCCTGCTGCCAGGGTTTTCTGCCTGTCCGACCAGGGCAACCATTCCATTGCCATCAGCCGCAATCCGCCGAACATATGCAGCGCCAGCAGGAAAACCAGTCCGAATTCGACAAACTTGACAGCCGCAGTGTCCGTCCAGCGGAAGAACCCGTCCAAACGCTCCGGCGCGGTCAGGGCCAACGCCAAAGTATAGAAGTGCACTGGAAGAAACAGTGCCAAAACAACGCCGGAGATGCGATGCAGAATAAAGGCGTACCAGAGTGCGTGGGCGCGGTGCGGACGGATCATGACAATGTCACCGCCATGACTGCCCGTGCGCCAAGCAGGAACAATCCGCCGGCCACCGCCCAGGTAAAAACGTCGAGCACGGTGTCTTTCAGACCGAAAGTTTCATGCACGATCACCCGCAATCCGATTGCAGCGTGGATCGAAACTGCAACAACAAATCCACCATAAAACAAGAACCAGGCAATGCTGCCCTGGGTACGTCCCAGAATTTCCGCCGCAGATATACCGCCCTGAATTGCGTAGATCATTACCGCCAGGTGCCCCAGCACCAGCGGGGCCATAAGCAGTGCAGTAGCGCGTTGAAGCATGTAGAGCCTGGCTGTCAGCATGCTATGTCAGCCTCTTGAAAAATGACACCATCGTTTCACGCTTCAGCCCGGCAATCGCCGCCATCGGGTTCAGATCATTTGGGCAGAAATGGCTGCAACCTCCCTGGCTGTGACAATTGTGGCAACCGCCTTTTCCCGACACCGCCTCCAGAATGTTCAACTTGCCGGCATCTTTTGCGTCATTGTAAAGCGTCCAGGCCCTTTGCAACGCGGCGGGGCCCAGATAGTCGGCATTACCGGCCACCGTATCGCAGGCGGCATAACACACCGAACAATTGATGCACTCGATTCCGGCGTTCGCTTCCAGTCGCGCACTGTCCAGCGGATCAATTTCCTCGATCGCATCCTCTCGCGACCCCGTCGGGTGATGTACCCCTTCTGCGGCAACCCATTTGTCAAAGAACGGATCCATATCTGTCGCCAGGTCCTTGATGACCGGTAGATTGCGCAGTGGACCAATGCTAATTTTGTTGTCCCGCAGCGCTGTCTTGACGTGGGTGCGACACGTCCAGCGCGGCACACCATTGACCATCATGGCGCAGGAACCGCACATACCGACACGGCACGCATACCGATATGACAGGGTAGAATCCCGATTTTGTTGAATCCAGGCAACCACATCGAGAATTGTCTGGTTTTCCTGAGCTGGAACAGCGAAGTCCTGAAAATGACCTGATGCGCCAGCACCACGCCAAACCGACACTTCCATGTCTGCTAAGCCGGATGCCAAACTATTGCTCCACCGTTCGGAAGGTCCATATCATCCATTTATCTATATGTATGTGCTTTACTAACAAAAAGAGATAAAATCTAATGTAAAATATAAATTTTACTTACATAAAACCGTCAGGTGTCCTCTGAAACTCGATTTTGCAATGGCCCCATCTTCGGGAAAAGCGCACCGTCTGCACAGACCACTGCATGCAAGTGTTCTTTGTCGGGCTTGGTAGTACTTGCAATATCCCCGAACCCGGCGGTCGACATCACAAACGCCCGAAATCTTGTTGTTTTCAGCTGTTTCCGGGCTACGCTGAATTTCTCCAGCCAGCTTCACAGCGCGTGCAGCGACCGTTCAACGGTTTTCTCCAACCCGCCTCCGGCATCGATGTTTTGCCAGCTGATCAGGCCGGCAGGGCGTTTCGATTGACGACGCACGACATCAGCGGTGGCATCAGATGCATCCCCCTGCCTGTTGCTCACGCGTTGTACAAGAACATCCTCATCTGCCTTCAGCCACAATCCGGCAAATGACGCTCCTGCATTTTCTGCCACTTTCTCAATGGCTGAACGTTCGGCCTGATCGAGAAAAACCGCATCCACAATTACCGTATGACCAGCCTGCAAGGCAGCAGTCGCCTTTTTGAAAACCACCCCATAAACCTCATTACTGATTTCACGCGTATATGAATCCGCCGGCAGCCTGGTCGTTTCGCCAACACCGAACATTGTCTTGCGCTCAACGTCGGTTCTCAGATGCAAAGCGCCCGGGCAGCGCACTATTCCGGGCGCCAATGCACGTGCGACAGATGTCTTGCCGGTGCCGGACAAACCGCCGACCGCAACCAGTCTTGGCGGCTGAGGTTGAAGAAAATTCGTTGCCTCGAGAAGATAGGACCTCGCATCGACACCGGCATCTGCAGGCTGACCTGCTGCCGAAGTCTGCTGCAATCTCGTAATTCCGACCATTGCCCGCACACCGGCCCGGCAGGACATGAAGAGCGGCATGGCCTGCAGTCCGGCTAGATGTCCATCATTGCCGGACCGGGACAGGTACCGGTTCAGGATCCGGTTGGCGTGGCTGATCTCGTTGCAATGACCGAGATCCATCAACAAAAAGGCCAGGTCGTACAAGACATCGACTGTCGCTATGTCATCGTTGAACTCTATGGCGTCGAACAGAACCGGTTGACCATCAATGGCAACAATGTTGGACAGGTGCAGATCACCATGGCAGCGGCGCACATTGCCTGTCCCGCCACGTTGGTTGAGCAGGTGCCCGCAGTCTTTCAACGCTAATCTTGCAGCATGCTCAAAGAATTCGACTTGTGTTGACGGCAACAATCCTTTGGCCTGCTGAAATGCCCCGCACAACTCGTCGACGATGGCGCTCATCCTGTCGGCTGCGCAAATGTCCTGTACCACAGGAGCGGCCGCATGATACCTGCCAATTTCATCGGCCAGACAATCCATGAACTCGGCTTTGATGCAACCGTCCCTGACCAAATCGGCAAGCAGTGAATTGTCCGGGAACCGCCGCATGTGCAGGGCACACTCCACTGGATTCCCCGATCCGTTAATCGCAAGGCCACCGTTTGCCTCGCGCGTGATGTTCACAACATCGAGATAAATCATCGGTGCATGCGGCTGATTGATCTCCAGCTCGTACTCGCAAGCCGCCCTGCGCTTTTCCAGCGAGCTGAAGTCAAGATAAGGCAGAAGCACTGGCTTCTTGATCTTGAACACTTCTTGTCCAGCCAGGAACACCATCGCAGCGTGTGTTTCCTTGATCTCAACAGACCCGATCGATCCAGGGTAAGAGGCAGGATCTTCAAGAAAGGCGACTACCTCAGCATGATCAGGCGCTTCGGGATCATTGGTAGTTGCCATTTTCATCATCAAGACTCGATCACCTGTGATGCGGCCTGACCAGTGAGGTCAGCAGTATCAGCGAACATCCATCGCTGTAATTACCCGGAAAGTACGCATTTCACCGTCTTGCTCACGTATCGAAACATATTCGCCAGGACGGAAGCGCTCGTCGCCGAAGCGGTAGCCGGTCTCATCATCATCTTCATTGCCGTGAATATCATAATGAAAAGCCCATGCGCCTCCAGGCTTACGCACAAGGTGTCCGACCTCGTGCTCATCAGACCCCCAGAATCTGGTGACCCTGCACGTCTCGCGATTGGCTTTCCACTCTGCTGCATCGATACGGTCCATATTGTCCAGCGGAGCAATCAGGGTGTAACCATGGCGGCGGCTGCCCTGCGGAAAATCACGATCGCGTGCAAGTTCCATGCGAATCTGTTTCATGGTCATGTGCAAATCTCTCCATCAGCATTTCCAGAACGAGACTTATGTGGCGGTTTCAGTGCGACATCAACACCGGAATCGTCATGTTGTTCAGTACATGTTCGGTGGCTCCACCGAAGACGAACTCCCGCACCCTGGAGTGCCCGTAAGCGCCCATAACCAGCAGGTTGGCTCCAATGTCTCCGGCCCGGGTCAGTAGCGCGCGGCCCACATCCAGGTCCGCGGTCGGCATAGGTCCCGCGTTAACCTTGATATCGTGACGAGCAAGCGTGGTTGCCAGTTCCGCGCCGGGCACATTGCCTGCCAGGCTGCGCTGCTTCTGCGGGTCCACCCAGACAACATCAACCTCGCTATCCGCCGACAGTAGCGGCAGAGAATCGAAACAGGCCCGTGCGGCTTCCTTACTTCCATTCCACCCCATCAGCACCTTGCTGCAAGTCAATTCAAAGGATTTGCCGCGCGGCAACAACAGCACAGGACGCCCCGCTTCCATTACCACGTACTCGGCAAAGCCCGGCTCCACACCGCAAGATGTGTCAGCAACCACCTGCCCGATAACCACCAGATCAGTCAATCGGCATTGTTGCACAAATTCCCGTCCGATGGATGAGCTGATCGCGTCAAGCTCTCGCCACTCATGGGAAAGCGAGTTCAGGGACATGGTGTGCTCAAACTTCTCGCGCACCTCACTCGCCATGGACAGATAGTGCTGTCGTTGGACATCCACCACATCTGCCATGGCGATACCGCCATACACAGCGTAAACCTCGACAGAGGGAATAATGTAAACACCTGTAATGTGAGCGCCATTGCGAACCGCAAGCGAACTGCAAGAAGCCAGCAAATTGTCAAGATTAGCGGTGTCATTAAGGCTGACGACAATCGTTTTCGGTTTCACCAAATATCCTCCTTGCAACGTCAATAGTAGTATCGTGCAACCAGTTCGGCGCAATTGCATTGATCGAAATCATAAACTGCCAAAGGCAGCTGTCATCAACACGCACTGCTCGGGGAGCTGGTACAGATTGTTCGGGCGTGGGCCCTATTTCTTCATAGCTCTGGATTTGAATTCTTGATCCAGCAGTGCCTCCAGTCGCACCAGGTCTGCCGGCAAAGGTTGTCCGGTTGCCTTAAGCTGTGCCAGCTCGGCATGCAGTTGCTCCAGAATCTGGTGGGCATCTTCAGGCTCATTTTCTGCTTCGCTGAAGAAGAGATTTATTCGGGTGATCAGATCATCGAACGCCATTCCATTCAGCCTTTCCCGTTTTCTGCGGCTTGCCACGCCGCGAAACCGCCGGCCAGCGAAATCACATCCGAAAAGCCCATATCGTGAAGTGTCTTTGCGGCAAGTGCCGAACGCCCGCCGGTACCGCAATACAGCACAATGCGCTTGGCCGGGTTCAGTGCGGGAAGATGAGCGGGACATTCCGGGTCTGCGTGGAACTCAAGCATTCCTCGGGAGGCGTGGATTGAACCGGGAATAACGCCATTTTTCTCACATTCGCGTGCGTCGCGAACATCGACAATTATCACGTCGGGATCATCCTGAAGATATGGCAAGTCCTGCACCGAAACGGTCTCGATGACAGCGTTGGCTTGAGCCAGTAATTCCTTAAAGCCTGTCTTCAGCATGTTATTCCCTCGCACCAACTGTCCTGAGTACTGTTTCGGTATTTTCCTGTATCACATGACTATCATCAACACTGAGTTCACGTAATCCAGACTTCTGTCATCCTCATTTCCGAAGCAGCGCTTTCTGTAACCGTAAAGTCAACCGGTTTCTCGTCAAACCATCATGGTGATTTTTCAATGCCGGCCCTTGACCTGCGTCAATCACCACCCTCTTGGCTCTTATCGCGCCTGCACCCGGCCTGTTTGCAGGACCGCACCCCGTTCATCTATCGACCGTAATGCTGCAGACGAAATGTCTCAGCACTTCGCATGGATGTAAAGCCTGCATTCCATCACGCGCATGTTTGTTTCCTGTCCCGTTCCAGTCTGCTACGACAGGATAAATGGAGGTCCAAAGGGTTCATCAGCCAGGAGAAGGACGCTTGTCCGTATCGAAAACTCCCAATCCGGGCATTAACCAAGCGATATTTGTTGCGGCATTTTTCGCGATCGCTTTCCAGGTGTCCGGTGCCCAAGCACAAGCGGAGGTCCTGCGCGGATCGGCGATCGCGGTAGACGGTCGAGTTCTGATGGTGCATGGCAAGAAAGTGACGCTAGCAAACATCAACGTGCCTGAGCTGGGGACCCAATGTCTGATGCGCGGCAAACTGCGTGATTGTGGCAAGTTTTCCCAGCTTGGTCTTACCGAACTGGTGGTTGCAGCCAGTATTCAATGCCTGAAAACGGCGCGCCAGAAGTACATTTGCAAAACCGAAGACGGATATGATCTGGCTTTCGGCCAGATCCATGCTGGATGGGCCGTGCCGATCAGTTCGGCACCAAGACACTACTTCACCAAAATGCAGGAGGCCAAAGCCAAGAAGCGTATGCTTTGGTCGGCTCTACTGCCCGATGGAAGCCTCAACGTCGCATCCACCCTGCTGCACAAACCATAGCCAGCCAACCAGTCGGTTGGCGTTTACTCTCAAGCCTTGTACGGGACGACCAGTGTTGGAATGTCGGCCCGCCGCAATACTCGTTTTGCCACCGAACCGAGGAACGTATGTGAAAAACCGTGGTCATGTGCCCCAAGCACTATAAGGTCACATTGCAATTCCTTGGCCCTGCGCAAGATCACTTCGGCGGGGTAACCGTCAATGAGTTCAATCGATTCCACTTGATCCCGAACATGCTGATCTTCTTCAGGTAACGCAGCCCAGAAATTTTTCTGCCGCTCTGCCAGAACAGCTTTTACGTGTTCATGCCTGCTATTTAGCGCCTGTTTCCGCGAAGCGTCATCCTGCATGAACATTTGCAGTGTGATGCGAGCATCATCACTCAGTGGTTCGACTACATGCAGGACATGAAGCTTCGCCCCCGTGGCCATCGCCAAGCTGGCGGCATGGGTCAACGCGTATGTCGAATTTTTCGACAAATCCGTTGTGAACAGGATATGGGTGACAGTTGGTTTCATAGTCTGAGACCTTTTTTGGATGACCCGGTCAATATCCGAAGAAGCGCGGCAACCACAGCGAGATTTCCGGGAAGAAGGCTATCACGAATATCGCGATCGTATTGATGAAGGCAAAAGGCAAAGCTTTCAGCGAAATTTCCTCGATGGATATCTTGGATATTCCCGAAGCGATAAATAGGTTCTCCCCAAGCGGAGGTGTCTGGAACCCGATGCCGAGGGTACAGACCATCACCACACCGAAGTGAATCGGGTCAATGCCCATACTGTAAGCCACCGGCAGCATGACCGGAACCAGGATCAGGATTGTCGCCAGGGTTTCCATGAACATCCCGACAAACAACAGGAAGAAAATCACCAACGTCCAGATCAGGTAAATATTGTCTGTGAACGACAACATACCTTCGGCAATCACAGCCGGGATTTCATTCTCAACCAGAAGCCTGCCGAACACGGTCGCCGTGAACATGATCAGCAGCACACGGCCCGTGAGCCAGGTGGTCGTTTCCAGCGCGGTAAACAGTTTCTCCCACGACATCTCCCTATAGATGAAAGTGCCAACCACCAGGGTGTAGAAGATGGCAACGATTGCCGCCTCGGTCGGTGTGAAGAAACCGGAATAAATGCCGCCCAGAATGACAACCGGTGCCATCAAGGCCCAGAAACCGCGATACAGTTCGCACCAGATAAGACGCGCCGACCAGCCTTCGGTAGTCCCTTTGTAGTTGTTCTTTTTTGCCAGAATGTAGTTCATGACCAGCAGGCTTCCGGCAATGACGAATGCTGGAACGAAACCGGCGATAAACAGTTTTGGAATCGATACGGTCTGGAAAGTACCGTGAGCTTCAACCGCTGCCGGAGGGGGCGGCATGCCAAGCGCGGCTATGCCGAAAATGATCAGGGGAATGGACGGCGGAATGACAATTCCGAGACCACCAGCAGAAGCGGTGATCGCCGACGAATATCCCTTGCTGTAGCCGCGTTCGATCATGGCCGGGATCATCAACATACCGACTGCCGCAGTTGTTGCTGGTCCGGAACCGGATATGGCTCCGAAAAACAGGCAGGCAACGACGGCGGCCGCCGACATGCCACCGGTAAACGGGCCGGCAAAACTCTCCGCAACATTGATCAACCTGCGCGACAGACCGGCAGATTCCATCAGCGCGCCGGCCAGGATAAAGGCTGGCAGAGCCATCAGCGGGAAGGAACCAACCGACGTAAAGGCGATTTGCACGAATTTGATCGGGTTGTCCTCGAGAACGATGAACGAAATCAGCGTCGAAACACCCAGGGCAACCGTAATCGGAGCACCGATAAACAGCAGCAACAAAAACGACCCGAACAGGATAGAGATAATTTGAGCTTCCATTATACTAGTCCCCGCCTCAATGATCAGTTTTGGTTGCTTCGGTTTCGGCCTTGATCGCGTCAAGGTCGATCGCGTCAGGATCTCGCATGTCCTCCTTGAGCACTATCTTGCGATAGTTCACTTGCAGGATGCGTATCGTCATCAAGGTGAAGGCAATCGGAAGCACGATGTAGACCCAGCTCAGATGGAAACCCAAGGTCTGGGAGGACTGGAACTTGTTCATCTTGTTAAAAATGAAATCAATCGCGAGGTAGACAAAAATTACATTAAATGTCAGCCAGAACAGGTCAGCGAAGGCTTCGATATACTTGATCGCTCCGGGACGCAGAAACTTGAATTGGAATGTTACCCTGTTGTGGGCGCCCATTTTTGCCGCATAACTGGCACCAAAGAAGACAAACCAGACGAACATGTAGACAGAAAGTTCCTCAATCCACGAAAACGAAAACGAAAACAGTGTCCGCACAACGACCTGCAAAAACAGCAGGCACACAAAAATTGCCAGCAAGGTTCGGCAAATATAACTCTCGATATTGTCGGCAACTTTCCAGAATTTGCTCATCTGACCCTCTTCCCCTCTTCCCCTTTGGTAGAGGGCGCCACCGGGCGCCCTCCTGTTGTTGTTACGTGAAAATTATTGGGAAACCGGATCACGACCAATTTCAGCAAGAACGGCATTCAGCTTTTCGACACCGCCAATGCTCTCGTAGAATTTTGGCCATACGGCTTTGGTCGCAAGGTCAATGAATTCAGCTTCATCATTTTCCGGGTCAGAGATTTCCATGCCCTTGTCGAGCAGGATCTGCTTGATCTCGGCTTCTTTTTCGCGAAGGAATTTTGCAGAAGCCGCTGTAGCAGCCTTGCCTGCTTTCAAAATTATTTCCTGATCGGCAGCAGACAATCCCTGATATACCTGCTCAGAAATAATCAGGGGTTCAATTGAGAATATGTACCTGATGTTGGTGACATATTTCTGCACTTCGTAAAACTTCATCGCATTGATGGTTGTGTAAGGGTTGTCTTGGCCATCAACGACCTTGGTTTGCAGGCCTGCAAAGGTTTCGGACCACGCCATAGGCGTAGGACTGATACCCCAAGACTTGTAGGTGTCGATCATAATCTCGTTCTTGGGAACGCGGATGACGAGCCCTTTCAGGTCAGCAACCGACTTTACGGGCTTTTTCGAGTTTGTCAGACGGCGGAAGCCGGTGTAAGTCCAGGCGATAATCCTGACACCTGCATCATTGATGGTGTTTTTGGTCAACTCTTCGCCGATCGGACCTTGTGTCAGTTTCTCGGCGTCTTCCAGGCTCAAGATTACATATGGCAGCGTAAATACGCCGACCGTCGGCGAGAACGGTGTGATGTTGTTGATAGCCAACAACGACATATCCAGAGTGCCGATTGCGGCTTCATTGACGGTGTCCTGTTCTGAACCAAGCTGGCCATTCAGAAACAGTTTTGCCGTATGTTTGCCGCCTGACAGCTCTTCAAGCGCCTTGACGAAGCCGATGCCGGTTGCCTCCTGGCTGCTTCCGCCGCTGTCGCCAACGGCTATCTTGAATTTTTTGGCAGATGCTGCAGATATACCTGCAAGTGATACTGCTGCTGTGAGCATAAGGACGTAAGAAAATTTGCTTAATAGTTTCATGAGTAATTCCTCTCCGTTAAAGGGTCGATTGAAAGCTGAAAGGCTATAGGAAGCTCCATCGAGTACCAAAGCCTATTTCGAACAGGACAGATAAGCAACTGCGCGCCAATTTGCCCTATTCCCCGTCAGGCGTGGTATTGCAACAACCGGCACCCTGAATTTCAGGCCAGCAGGATGTAAAACTGCGGCTTGGAAGAGAGCCTAGCAGGCCAAAAATGTTTCAGAAATGAGAAGCTTTGTTGAAAAGCTTGCGCAGCTGTGAAACATTAACGCATGGCAAAAACAGCTATCCTGCGCCGCCTGAGTGACGTCGACTTCAGACTGCTTCGAGTGTTCCGCGCAGTGGTGGCCTGCGGCGGTGTATCGGCCGCTGAACTGGAATTAAACATAAGTCGATCAACTATTAGCCGACATTTGACCGATTTGGAATTTCGCTTGGGAAGCAGGCTCTGTCATCGTGGGCCCGCCGGTTTTTCTCTTACCGAGGAAGGCGAACGCATCCATGCTGCTGCACTTCAACTGTTTTCGGCAATCCATGAATTTCAGGCCAAAGTAGACGAGACCAACAAAGATCTGGCCGGCCACCTGTCAATTGCATTTTTCGACAAGAGCGCCTCGAACCCAAGCGTGAAATTGCCGGAGGCAATCCGCGCTTTTGAACAAATCGCGCCAAAAGTCAGGATTGAGGTCTATGTCGAACCGGTGAATATTGTTGAAACAGGCGTGTTGAACGGCCGATATCAGGTCGGCATTGTCCCCATGCACAAAACTTCGGACAATTTGAACTATTACGATTTGTACCGCGAGAACATGTTACTCTATTGCGGCAAGCACCACCCGCTGTTCTCCAAGTCAGATAGCGACATTACCCGTAAAGATGTTCAAAAACACAAATACGCCGGATTTCCCTTTCACTCGCCAAACATGACGGCCAGTCACGACTGGAAGCTGAAACGCCGCGCACTTGTCAACAATGAAGAGGCGCTGGCCACGCTCATCTTGTCGGGTTGTTACATCGGATTTCTTCCCGATCATGTAGCAAAACAGTTTACCGACAGAGGCGAAATACGAGCCATGCGACCCGATATCTACAACTACCCCAGCGATCACTCCGCCATTGCGCGCAAAGTACCCAAAATGCCGAAACGTGTAGAAAAATTTCTGAACTGTCTGCGAAGCGCTCACAAGCTGTAAAGCCACCGCCTAGGAACCGACAAGATGGATCACACTCAGATAGAAACCGTCGCGCGAAAAATCTTTGACGCCAACGTTGGCCGACTGCAGTTCGAACCATTGCGCGGGAAAGATGAACCCGGTTCGCTGGACATCGCCTACGACATTCAGGATGCGCTTTACCGGATTATGCAAGATGAAGCAGAAAGCGGACCGATTGGCGGCCACAAGATCGCGGTCACCTCACCCGACATCCAGAAATTGTGCGGCGTGGATCAACCTGTCTATGGAAGCATTTTCGCAAATACGATTCATCGCTCGCCGCATGTCGCAAACATGGCTGCCTTCATCCGGCTTGGTGTCGAGTTTGAGGTTGCATTCGAGATCGGTGCAGACGTTCCGCTGAATGCCGCGCCGTTCGACAGCAAGAGCATCTCTGCGTTCGTGAAGGCGGCAATGCCGGCCTTCGAATTGATTGAAGATCGTAATGCAGACTATGGCGATCTTGATGCCAAATCGATATTGACCGACCGGTGCTGGTGTGGAGGTGTGGTCTTGGGCACGCCCGTTGAAGACTGGCACCTGCTTGATCTTGGCAATCTGAACTGCACGGTTAGGTGGAACGGCGAATGGCTGGAAAGCGGCAACACCGGCAACGCGCTGGGCAACCCCTTAAACGGCCTGGCATGGATTGCGAACCATCTTGCGGGCAGAGGCGGCAAATTGCTCGCCGGTGAAATCGCAATGACCGGCAGCGCACTCAAGACCCGCTTTCCAGATGCGGGTGATTGCTGCACATACGAGGTCGACCAGTTGGGTAAAGTGTCAATGTGCGCAAGTGGGTAGATTGAACAGACAGGTTACCGACTGATTCCAGGCGTTCATCACTACGCGCACCACACGTCTGACGGCAGCAAATTGTTAATCATCCAGGCTGTTGGCAATCTTGCGAGCTTGCTTGCTGCGCGGCATCTTCTTGAAAGTGGTAAAATGGTGGGTTTTTTTCCAAACCTCGGTTTCAACCTTGTGGCATTCGGCACACGCATTCGGACCCAGGATCTTCTTGTAGTTTGCTACTCTTGAAGACGACTTGGACGATGTAGATGCAATTGCAATGGGCAGAAAAGCAAACGCCAGTCCAACTACCTTCAGCACATGAAACCGTGTCCGGTCATGGCAAATACCCATTTAGTGAAACCCCAAACTTACTCACTCTTGAAACGGCGTTCTGCGTCTCAGTTGTCGCCGTCCATTCATGCCGTCTCCTGGCAGCCATGCCCGAGCGAAGGCTATTAATTTATTATGGCGTCAAGTTGACTCAAAAGCGACGTGACGGCCTGGTTTGCGCCATTCGGATAATCCAGTCGGATGCAACCGGAACCGGCTTTCGGCGCTTTGATGTAGGCAGTTTTCCGGTTAGAACCGGATATGCTTCTGATTGGGTTTTTGATTGCGGACCACCCCGCCGGTACTGACGTTAAAAAGCCATTTCAGCGAATGCCCAATTTGCGCAAGACCAGTTCGAGAAATACCCTGCCCCCGGAGAACCAAATTGAAAATCATTGCTGTTGAAACTCTGCGCCTTGCCAGTCATCCCAACCTGCTTTGGGTGCGGCTTCATACCGACAATGGTTTGACGGGGCTGGGAGAGACATATTTTGGCGCCGGCCCCTGTGAAGCAGATGTTCACGATCGCATAGCGCCCTTGCTATTGGGACAGGAAGCCAGCCGGATAGAATTTCTCAACATGAAACTACAACCCTACACAGGGTTTACCGGCAGTGGCGCTGAAGTGCGGGCTGTGTCCGCCGTAGACGTGGCACTCTGGGACATCGCGGGAAAAGCCGCCGGCAAATCATTATGTGACTTGCTGGGTGGCCGTACCAGGCAGGCAATCCAGGTATACAACACCTGTGCCGGACCGAACTATGTTTCCAAGACGGCGGCGGTTCGACCGGAGAACTTTGGTTCCGCTCGGAGTTCGACCGGCAACGAGGTATTCGAAGATCTCGAGGCTTTCTTGCATCACCCGGAAGACCTGGCAGCATCGCTCATGGAGATGGGTATTTACTCTATGAAGATCTGGCCACTCGACTTGGCAGATGGCGCTACTGATGGAATGGACATTTCGCCCGCCGATCTGAGCAAGGGCGTTGAACCCTTTGAGAAGATCCGCAAGGCACACGGCAGCAAAATGCGCCTGAAGGCTGAACTGCATGGTATTTGGAGCCTCAACGCCGCCAAGAAGATTGCCGCAGCACTTGAACCCCTGGACATGGACTGGATCGAAGACCCGGTATGGATGGACCGGACAGACGAAGTTGCAGAACTGGCCCGTTGTACGCGAGCGCCGCTGGCAGGTGGCGAAACGCTTGCAAGCCTGGGCCAGTTCAAGTCACTGATTGATACCGGCAATATTGCGACCCCGATCATGGATGTAAGCTGGGCCGGCGGCATAACCGCAGCTCGCAAGATCGCCGCACTAGCGGAGGCGCGGTCACGGCCAATCGCGCTGCATGACTGTTCGGGTCCTGTGACCCTGGCGGTTTCAACCCATCTGGCGCTTGCCTTGCGCAATGTTCGCGAGCAGGAAATCGCGCGGGGTTTCTATTACAGCTGGTACAGAGATTTCGTCGATAAACTGCCGCCTGTAGATAACGGCATGATCACCGTTCCCGACGGGCCTGGATTGTGCATCGACCTCTTACCCGGTCTTGAAAAGCGACCAGATGCGATACACCGGATAACAAGAGCAGACTGAGATCAGTTGAAGTCATCGTAACGGTCACTGTTTTGACCAGCCCTTCTGGCAAAGGGCTCAAAGCTCAATCAGCGAGCCTGATCCAGCCCGTTTGCCCCCAAACTCGGTCTGCAATCGTGCCTGTATATCAAAATCGATGCAATGCATCGGCATGAAATGGGCAGGCTTCTCGCGTTTGAAATACTTGATGGTTTCTTCTACCGGCGGCCCTTCTGCATGCAGCAAATGGAAGCCACCGACTACCGCGTAGAGATCTTGACCGGTTACTGTCTTGGCATGTTCACAAATGTTGCAGATGCCAGCATGCGAACACCCTGAAACGACCACCGCGCCCCTTTCAGTGCTGAAGGCAAGGGCCGTGTCATCAAGCATGGGATCATCCTGAAAGGCCCCTTTTTCAAACTCGGTAACACGTGGGATCTCACCCAGAAAAAACGCACCCGGTAAGAATTCCAGCGGCTGAACTGTTGCACGCACATCGAACTCTTCCTTCATCACTTGCTGGATGTCGGCATAATCCTTGAGCACATCGGGTTTTGTCGTTTTTAACACTGCCGTCAGTACCCGCGGATGCAAAATCAACCGTTTTTTGGTTTGAAACGGATGAAACAGCAGGCCTCGGGTGTGGTCCCGATGGAAATGCGAAACCGCGACTACGTCCGCCGTCTCAAGATCGACACCGGCATGACAAGCATTCTTGACGTAAACGTCAGAGTAACCTGTGTCGAACAGGACATTCATTCCATGATATTCGATCCAGGCCGAAAACCCCCACTCGGCCAGCCACACCATATCGGAAGCAAGATTCTCGGTCAGCAGTCTGATTTTCATGATGACAACTCCGGAAAGCGATAGCCATTCCACGAAAGCACATCTGCAAAATTCACGGAACCGCCATTTGCCTCCACACCCTGTCAGGTCTTTATCAAACCATCTGGCACTGCGAAGACTTATTCTTGCACAGCACTCCTTCATCAATGCTGTTAACTAATCATCAACAAATTCGCGGCAATATAATCTGTATACGTATTAATAGATGTTCACCACAGAGCACAATGATTAGTACGTAGGTGGGCCGGTCCATCGTCCCGGATCGCCCGCCAGTTAGTTGCGTTAGTAGCCATTTTAATCGATTGATACCACTTGCTGGCGGAAGCGCCCGCCAACAAGATCCTGCCTCCGATTTCGCAGCGAATTTCCCAAACGGCAACGACGCACCGGCACAGGCAATCCGGGTAATAAAGATTGCGTCTGGCCAGAGGGTTCAGACGGCGCTGAACTGCTTGCATTATCGAGCCGTATTTGCGATGCGATCAAACCTGTCTAAACATCTGCACACGGTTCGAGCTAGTGGTTGACGGCAGGCCAGCAACTTGTAAGCATGGCGATCAATGCATGCTGACTCCCGAAAAAAGACCGCTGATTTCTGGCGCAGAGAACCACCGCGCACAGTTGTTGTATCCAAACCTGGTTTGTGGATGATCCATTGCCGCAGCAACATTCTATCATCTTGTAACTATTGATGGAATTAACTGAGAAAGATGTAGATGATGACTGATGTATGTTGTGGACCGGGGTATGCATCGCCTGCCGAAGCCATGCGCGCACCTCGCGAAAAACTGCTTTACACGATCGCGATCTACACCGGCACCGGCATCCAGAAACCGGACTACTTGGCCACAATCGACAATGACCCGGAGAGCCCCACCTATTCTCAGGTAATATCCCGATGTGAGGTGCCCGGCATCGGCGACGAACTTCACCACATGGGATGGAATGCATGTTCCTCATGTTTTAACGACAGTTCCATGACCCGCCAGTATCTGATCGTGCCGGGGGTGCGTTCTACAAATCTGCATATCATTGATTGTGCTTCCGACCCGCGCAACCCGACTTTGTTCAAGGTCATTCAAGGCGCCGAGATCAAGGCCAGGACCAACCTGTCTGCGCCGCACACAGTCCATTGTCTCGGGTCGGACATCATCATCTCCATGTTGGGAGATGCGCAAGGAAATGCGCCGGGCGGATATCTGCATCTGGACAAGAACTTCGACATTGTCGGCCGCTGGGAAAACTCCATGGGCGAGATAAAGTTCGGTTATGACTTCTGGTATCAGCCCCGCCACAATGTGATGGTGTCTTCTGAATGGGCGGCGCCCAATACATTCATGCCGGGCTTTGATCTTGAGGAAGTCGGCCACCTGAAATATGGCCGGGAGATACATTTCTGGGACTTTGAAAAAAAGCAACCAAAACAGACATTCTATCTGGGCGAGGACGGCTTGATCCCCCTAGAAGTACGCTTCCATCATAATCCCGACTCGTCGCACGGATTTGTCGGCGCAGCCCTTTCCGCCAACATCATTCACTGGTGGAAGGATGCAAACGGGGACTGGCAGTGGGAAAAGATTGTTGATGTTGAAAATGAGCCGCATCCCGAATGGCCTATACCGATACCGGGGGTGATTTCGGTCATCCTGCTATCAATGGATGACAAGTATTTGTATCTTTGCAACTGGCTGCACGGGGACATTCGGCAATACGATATCTCTGACCCTCACAACGCCAGACTGACCGGCCAGGTCTGGATGGGCGGCTTGCTTGGCAAGGCGCCGGTAGTAAATGGCGTTAAGGTAACCGGCGGGCCGCAAATGATCCAATTGTCATTGGATGGCAAACGGCTGTACGTCACCACTTCATTGTTCTCCACCTGGGACAATCAGTTCTACCCGGAAATCCGGACTAATGGCGGGTGTATGCTGATGGTCAACTGTGACACGGAAAACGGTGGCATGGAGATCGATCCCGATTTCGTGGTCGACTTTGGCAAGGAACCGAACGGCCCCTCGCGCTGCCATGAGACCCGGTACCCGGGCGGCGACTGCACGTCTGACATCTGGATTTAGGGGTAACGGAATATGGCGACACATACCATCACCATTCGCAACCGCAACAATGCGACCTATCTCGTGGACGCCAGGAAGCCACTGCTCGACTCATTGCGCGATCAAGGCGTCGACCTCCCCTATGGCTGCAAGTACGGCGGTTGCATTACCTGCGCAGCCAAACTGATCGACGGCCAGGTCAATCAGAAAGCTCAGGTAGCGCTCAACAACCGGCAATTAAATGATGGTTATGTTATCTTGTGTGTGGCCCGGCCCAAGACAGATTGCACATTTGAGATCGGCGTCGAAAGTCACAACACGCTGTATCGAAATCCATTTGCGGATCCCTTAAAACCGCATGAACTGAAGGCAGACATCGCCACATCGAAGGAAGGTTAGCAATGCCGGAAGCTGACATTGACCATCGTTATCACTATGAACCTGGATATCTGGCTGACATCCTCGGCTCGGTAAAAACCATTGCAATGGTGGGCGCCAGTGCTGACAAGACCAAATTCAGCTACGGCGTCCTGCGCGTCCTGCACGAAACCGGTTATGATATGGTGCCCATCAATCCCAACCCCGAAGTTACTGAAATCCGAGGCCTCAAGGTCTACCCCAGTCTGGCCGATGTCGACCGCCCCATCGATATGGTAGAGGTCTTCCGGCGCAAGGAAGAATTGTTGGGCATCGCGCAGGAAGCCATTGACGTAGGCGCCAAGGTATTATGGGGGCAGATCGGTGTTTACGACGATCAAGCGGCAAAACTTGCTGAAGATGCCGGCCTCAAGGTAGTTATGGACCGCTGTCCGAAAATTGAGCTGTTCAGGCCATTCTGGAAACCAAGACTGGATTTGAAGATCTGACTGATGCAGGCTCGCTAGCTGTGATTTCTCATCAGGTCACAGAATTTGGTTGTTTGCCGGCACATTGCCAAAACTGTCCACACAGTAGGAAGCCAATGACCAGATACTGGCTGCGGTTACGCGGTCAGCGTTTGTTGTCCCATACCGCGCCAACGCCGGGCCGAATACCTGAATGATCCAGGCGCCGGCAATCAGCATTGACCTCCGTCAAACCGCGCCAGCCCAAACACTGCCATGTTCGTCCCGGTCAGATCAAAGGAGCATGCGTGATGACAGGTTACAAAACCATCCTCGTTGTATTTCGATCACCCGGGGAAGCAGAACACCTGTGTCTTCTCGCCAGCGAGCTTGCCGGCATCTGGCAATCTCATGTTCTCGGATTTCACGCCAGGCCAGGCGTCTCGGTGAATGTCGGCCTGAGAGGCACAGCTCTCAGGCATTGGCTCGACGCGAAGCGAAAATCCATCGAAGAAAAGGATGCAGCTACGAAAGCCATCTTCGAACGGCACTCATCATCGCCCGGGCAAAGCTGGGAATGGCGGCAGGTCGATGCCGACCTCATGCCCAGGGGTGATATGGCGCTGGATTTGGCCAGATGTGCAGATCTCGTGCTGATCAGCCGGTTGGCCAGGGGGTCGAGTGTAACGGACCCTGACATGACCCTGGAACAGCTGATGTTTGACAGCGGCAGGCCGGTGTTGGTAATGCCGGAGCATTACTCTGGTCGACACACTGGAAAGCGGATCGTCATTGCCTGGAACGGAACCCTCGAAGCAACCCGCGCCGCCTTTGATAGCCTGCCATTGTTGTTGACTGCCTCTGCGCACAGCATTCGCCTTGTATGCCCGCCGGCACCCGAAAACAGCGCGGCGCAGTTACCGCAAGGCGCCGATCTTGCCGAAGCACTGGCCCGGCACGGCATTGAACCGGAGGTGACAGCTTTGCCTGGCCGACACTCCAACGCGGGTGCGGAAATACTGGCGCAATGCGAGGAATTCGATGCCGACCTGCTGGTAATGGGTGGTTATGGCCATTCACGCCTGAGGGAGTATGTGTTTGGCGGGGCCACCGAGATGGTCCTGAACGACGCTCAGATACCCATCCTGATTTCGCGTTAAACTGCGCTGTTGACGGCCGATTTGATCCTGATCATGGACACACAGCAATTGCTTCGCCAGATTGCAGGCCATGAACAGATGATCGGAAAGAACCGTGATGAAACACAAAAACACACTTGCCAAATTCATGCTGGTTGCAGCCATTTCAGTAACAACTTCAACAGCATTTGCCGGCGGGCCGGGAGACACCATCGCTACCGTAGCCGGTAATTTCGATGAAGTGTTTGCAGATTTGCAGGACGCAGTGATCAATCGCGGCCTGGTTATCGACTATGTTGGTGATGTTGGAAAAATGCTGGAACGCACCGCCGACGCCGCCAAGGGGTCTGACGCGAAATCGCCCTATTTGCACGCCCGCTATTTGCAGTTTTGTTCAGCTGCCGTCACTCACGAGGCAGTAGATGCTGATCTACGCAACCTGGCCATGTGCCCCTATGTGATTTTTGCTTATGAAGCGCGGGTGGAACCAGGCAAGGTTTCCGTCGGGTACCGGCAAATCAAACTGTCATCTTCTTCGCCATCGCAGGCCGCACAGGCCAAGGTACACAACCTGCTTCAAGCAGTCGTAAACGAAGCCACTGAAGCAAACTGATAGAGTAGGTAAACCATGTCAGTAGCATATCGCCAAACCATAGATCACAGCATTCAGATCACCAATGAATGGATAAAGCAGATCGACGAGATGGTGAGTTGGGACGATTCCAATCGATCTTACCGGCTATTGCGTGTGACGCTGCAAACCATCCGTGACATGCTTGGAGTAGACGAAGCTGCACAACTGGCCGCTCAACTGCCCCTGTTCATTCGCGGTGTCTACTATGAGGGTTGGGATCCGTCCAAAACGCCAGTACACTTGCGCGACAAGGCGGACTTCATCGCGCGGGTGAGTGAGGCCTTCACAGGTGATCAGTTCGACGATCCGGAAGAAGCCGTAAGCATCATCTTCAGTTTTCTGAACACCCGTATTTCGGCAGGTGAGATTAACGATGTACGCCAGTCGCTTCGTAAGGATTTGCGCGACATCTGGCCAGCCCCGCGCACCTGAACACCTGCTCGTCAGGTTCGGAGAGCCCATGGGCAAAAATGCCGTATTTGATATCCGCAAGATCACCAAGGTCTATCGCACCGGAGATGTCGCGGTACATGCGCTTCGTGGCGCTAGCGCCCGGCTCTATGAGGGCGAGATAAGTGTTATGTTGGGCCCTTCCGGTAGCGGAAAATCGACATTTCTGAACATCGTGGGAGGTCTGGACAAGGCAACTGACGGACAGGTTCTGTTTGACGGTACTGACATCACAAACGCCACTGATGGTGAATTGACAAGCTTCCGCCGCAGGAATGTTGGATTCGTTTTCCAGTTCTACAATTTGATTCCCAGCCTCACTGCTCGCGAGAATGTCGCGCTGGTTACGGAAATATCAAATGACCCTATGGAACCCGGAGATGCACTTGAAATCGTGGGGTTGGGTGAAAGGATCAATCACTTCCCCGCACAATTATCGGGTGGTGAACAACAACGGGTCGCGATAGCCAGGGCAATCGCCAAGAACCCTCGCGTACTGCTATGTGACGAGCCTACCGGCGCACTTGACTCAAAGACCGGTCGTCTGGTGCTGGATGCTTTGGTCGACATCAACACCAAACTTGGCACAACGACCGCGATCATCACCCACAATGCTGTCATTCGCAGCTTGGCCCACCGGGTGTTCTATTTTGCAGATGGCGCAATCATACGAGAAGAGGAAAATGCTGCTCGCCTCGCGCCTGCTGAGCTGGATTGGTGAGGGTGAAAATGCGTGCCCTGGACAAGAAACTGGTCAGAGATCTTAAGCGTTTGTGGGCACAAGGCCTCGCCGTCGCATTGGTATTGGCCTGCGGAGTCGCAACGCTTATCCTGGCAATCGGCTCATATCGCTCATTGGACGGCACCCGCGCGGCCTACTATGAAAGACACAAATTCGCAAATGTATTTGCGACGGCCACCCGCGCGCCACGGACCCTGACCGCACAAATCAAAAACCTTCCCGGTGTACTAAGCGTTGAAGCCCGCATCACAGAAAACGTGCTGCTCGACATTCCCGGTCTGGCAGCACCGGCATCAGGACTGTTATTGTCCATTCCAGATCACGCGCTGCCTCGCCTGAATAGACCCTATCTGCGCTCAGGACGAATGCCCGATCCTGACCGCCAGAACGAAGTCCTGATTTCCGAAGCTTTTGCAAAAGCCAACGGCTTTTCAGCCGGTTCCCGTTTCAGTGGCATCGCCAATGGCAAGAAAATTATCTTTTCTGTCTCCGGTGTCGCCCTGTCGCCAGAATTCGTCTACGCACTCGGCCCCGGGGAACTGATACCGAACGACCGCAGATTCGGAATTATCTGGATACGCGAAAAGGCACTCGCGGGTGTATCAGATCTTGAGGATGCATTTAACTCTGTATCCGTGGCGTTGCTCCCCGGAACTGTACCGGCGCAAACCACCAGCGGGCTGGACAGATTGCTGCAACCTTACGGCGGCACTGGCGCCTATACCCGGAAAGACCAGACATCGCACGCCTTTCTGGACAGTGAACTGGATCAACTGCAGGCAATGGCGCGTGTCATACCGCCGATATTCCTGCTGGTTTCCGCCTTCCTGATCAACATGATCCTGTCGCGCTTGATTACCCTGGAACGTGAGCAGATCGGCCTGCTCAAGGCGTTGGGATATTCAAGTTATGACATTGCCTCACACTATGTGAAACTGGTCGTCGCCATCGCTGTGATTGGAGTCTTGATCGGCTTTGCCGCCGGCACCTGGTTGGGAGACGGCCTCACACAAATTTACGCCAGGTATTACCACTTTCCGTTCCTCATCTTTCAACGCAAACCGGATGTCTATGCTGTCGCGGCGGGATTGAGTATTGCAGCTGCCGTGGCTGGTGCCCTGAAAGCGGTCTACGGCGCGGCCTCACTGCCACCGGCAACAGCAATGCAACCTGCCCCGCCGACACGCTATGCCAGGGCTGGCATGACCAGCCGGGTTGCAGGCAAGCTGTTCTCACAACTAAGCATAATGGCGTTTCGGCACATGGTCAGATGGCCCCTGCGAACCGCCTTCACTGTATTTGGTACATCGATGGCCGTCGCTCTGCTGATTACCGCAATGTTTTCGTTCGGATCCGTCAATTTCATGATTGATACCGTGTTCTTTCGGACCGAACGCCAGGACGCAACCATAACTTTTGCAAACCCGTTACCGCCACGAGCCCTGCACGATGTAAGCGGTTTGCCGGGCGTGTTCTCGGTAGAACCGTTCAGGATCATGGCGGTAGACATGGAACTTGGCTCGCGCAAGGAGCGGGTTTCAATCATCGGCAAACTTTCATCGCCTCGACTGAGCCGTATCCTGGACCTTGACCTGGCGCCGGTAACCCTACCCGCACAGGGCCTCATACTATCTGAACGGCTAGCCGACAAACTCAATGTGCGCATCGGAGACATCATACGCATCAAGTTGCTTGAAGAAGGCAACGCTGTAGTCGAGGTACCCGTAGTACAGATCATTCAGGCATATATAGGCCTGACTGCATACATGAACCTTGCTTACATGGACGCGCTGTCGCGAATAGGACCACGTCGCTCGGGCGCTTATGTGGAATTGGACAGTGTTCTGTTGCAACCACTCTATCGGCAAATCAAGACGACACCGATGGCCGCTTCAATCGCATTGCAATCTGCCTCGCTACAGCAGTTCAGGGACACGATAGAGCGCAACATCGCCACAATGACCACAGTCTACGTTGTGCTGGCGATGATTATCGCGTTTGGAGTTGTTTACAACAGTGCGCGTATTCAGCTATCCGAACGCGCCCGGGAACTGGCCAGTCTCCGCGTTCTGGGCTTCACACAACGCGAAGTCGCACAGGTGCTGGTCGTTGAACTCGGTATCGCAATGTTACTCGCACAACCGGTTGGTTGGGCACTCGGCAGTGGGTTTTCCTGGTTGGTTGTGCAAGGTTTCCAGAGTGATTTGTTCCGGATTCCGTTTGTCATCGAGCGTTCGGCTCTTGGTTGGTCCAGCCTCGTAGTCATGTTTGCGGCCATCATATCCGGGTTGATTGTGGTGAGCCGGGTTTACCGGCTCGACCTGATCCGCGTTCTCAAAACGAGAGAATAAAGCAATGTTTCGCATGATTAAAATTGCCCTTTTCGCGCTGGTCATCTTCGGCATCGCCAGCCTTGGCTATTTCTTCCTTGCACCACAGCCGGTGGCCGTCGACCTGGCTACAATTGATCGCGGCGGGCTGGAAGTGACAATCGACGAAGAAGGTGAAACGAAAGTCAAGGAGATTTACCGGATCTCTGCACCCATCACCGGAAAGCTGGAAAGAGTGAGCATCGATGTAGGTGACCGCGTTAAGGAAGGAGAACACATCGCCCGGGTCCGTCCGGTCGACCCGCCCATACGCGACATGCGTTCCCGGCTGGAGCTGGCGGCCAGCTCAAAGGCTGCCGGTGCTGCTGTACTGCTCGCCGAAGCTCAGGTGAGACAGGCCGAATCAGACCTGAATTTTGCCCGCAGCGATTTTGCACGGGCAAAAATACTGGCGAAAAAGGGCGTGGTTTCCGGAAGGGCGCGCGAGGAAGCGGAACTCAAGGTGAGCGTCAAACAAGCCGAGGTAAGCAAGGCAGAAGCCCGCCTTGAGCTTCGACGCCGCGAGTTCGAGTCAGCGCGGATGCGCGAGCTGGAGCCAAACCAGATGCAACCACAAGACGCAGAAGGCGATTGCTGCATAGAAATAGCAGCACCCTCCAGCGGCGTTGTTCTGAAAGTATTGACCGAGAGCGAACAGGTTGTACGGGCGGGGACCACCCTGCTGGAGACAGGTGATCCGCACGACCTGGAAATCGTGGTTGATCTTCTCTCATCCGATGCTGTGGGCGTTTCCAAGGGCACACTGGCGCGCATAGAAGACTGGGGGGGCGACGGGTTTCTGGAGGCCAGGGTCAGACGCATCGATCCTGCCGCTTTCACCAAGGTTTCTGCACTCGGTATTGAAGAACAGCGAGTGAATGTTGTGTTGGATTTCCTGTCACCACCGGAGAAATGGCGTAACCTCGGCCATGCATTCAAGGTTACCGTTCGCATCATCAAGTCCGACCAGAATGATGTCCTGAGAATACCGCTCGGCGCATTGTTCAGGCATGATCAGGAGTGGAGCGTCTATACCAACCGGGACGGCAGGACGAAACTGACAACCGTAAAACTGGGCAATTTTTCGTTGACCCACGCCGAAGCACTTGCAGGCGTTGAACAAGGCGACCAGGTTGTCATGTTTCCCAGTGACAAGTTGTCAGACGACATTGCTATAATGCAGCGATAACCCATTCAGAAAGCAGCCTCACGCGACCTGTCTTGTTCACGGACAAGGTAAAAACCGCATGAACCGGAGATACTGAGCCCAGTAGAGCATTTCTCAAAAAAGTGGATACCGGGACCAAGATACCTAATAAATTGCTGTCGGGCCGGTCAGTTCGCATCGTTGCAACCTGTTACACAACACTGAACGGGTTGCTGCCACCAATGCATCTATGTGGGTTCTTTGTTGGTTGTCTACTTCACACGATGAAACTGCAAGTTGACCCCAATCAAGTATCTGCCTGCACACAGCGGGTAGAATAACCGCAGTTTCAACAAGAAGGAAAACATCCATGAAACCAGTTAAAACGTGGATTCTGCTTGCGGATGGAACGCGCGCGCGCATCGTTTGCAACACCGGGCCGGGAAAGGGTTTGCAAGAAGTAAAGGGAATGGAGTTTGAAGGAAATAATCTCCGGTCAGGAGATATTATGGCCGACCGGCCCGGTCGAACCTTTGATTCAGCCGGTTCCAATCGCCACGCAATGGAACCCCATTCCGATCCTCAGCGAGAAGCAAAACGATCATTTGCCGCTGAAATTGTTGCCGAGTTGCAGGAACAGTTACAGACACATTCATTCGACAGGCTGGTTCTGGTAGCTGCGCCCGCGACACTTGGGGATATACGCAAGATCTTGCCAAAATCCCTGCTGGCAGTTGTCTATGGAGAAATCTCCAAGAACCTCGTTCAGGTACCCAACAATGAGTTGGATAGCCACCTTTCCGATGTTCTCGCCGTCTAGGGTCGGAACCCAAATCCAAGCAGCTGGTTTGACATGTCTTTACTGTCGCGCCCATACACTCTTGTGCAGAACTGCCAGCGTCGGGATTTCCACCGCGAAACCGCTGGAAGTTGATCGCGGTCAATGAAAAACCCACCTCGACATACCTAGAATTACCTTTATGGACGGCCCCGGTAATTCACCACTTGCAAAGGAGACAGACGATGACAGATAAACATTCACTTCCGTCGCTTTGGAAAACCCATGACTGGCCAGGAATGTTCGGCTCGCTGCATAACGAGATTGACAAGGTGTTTCACGACTTCACTCAATCTGTTGGACTAACGCCCAACCGCAGTAACGGCAACACGCTGTTGTCACCTGTTATCAACGTGGCCGAAACCGACAAGGCGCTTGAAATAACCGCAGAGCTTCCCGGTGTTGAGCAGCAGGATGTCGATGTCACGGTACTCGACAATCGGCTGACCATACAGGCAGAAAAGAAGATCGAAGAACAGGACAAGTCGAAAGACTACCATGTAGTCGAAAGGTCCTACGGCAAGTTTGCCCGAACAATGTCACTGCCCTTCGAGGTTGATCCGGATAAGATCGATGCCCAGTTCAAGAACGGCATCCTGACTGTAACCTTGCCCAAGCCGCCGGAAGTTGTGGCAAAGACCCACAAGGTGAACGTCAAGAATGCCGGCTGACCGTTCCCGGTCCAACGAAAAAGAAAGCGGCCGCTGTTATGCAATGGCGGCCGTTTTGTATAGTATGATCCAGTCAACTTCATTGGATGTACGCATGAAATATTTGCTTAAACGGGCGCAGTTATACCTGACAACAGGAAAGCATAAGTGTCTGGTTCTATTTTGTGGTCGAAATCGAAGCCGACCACAGATGGTCAGGACCTGTATTGCGGCCACGTTGGCAGCAGGATTATGCACATTGCCCCTGCCGCAGACGCCAGCGTCAGCAGGATTGATCCCGCAGGAAAAAGAGGTTCTGGATGGCAAGGAGCATGAGTTTGGCGATGCATTTATCGTATCACTCGGCGGCAAACTGTATGACGACTTCTGGCAAGGATCCGGCGCTGTTCCGCCGACGCGGCGAAACCCGGCGTTTCCTTCGGACATAACAGCAAAAGTATCCGATAGCTGGCGATGCGTTTCGTGCCATGGCTGGGACTACGACGGCGCTGACCAGGCAAGTGACAGCGAGCAACAACGCAAACAGTTTGTGAGCCTTCGGCATTTGCAGGGGGTTGATCCATTCAAGGTGACAGAACTCTTCGCCAGGGCGCACGCCGACCATCCAATCCAGCAAACAGGCGGTCTGCCACTGGATCTGATTGTGCTGTTTGTCAGCGTTGGCCAGTACCAAACCCGGAATCTGCAGTCATACAAACAGGTAACGCCTGCACACCTCAGTCGCGGTCAGGATATTTTTGAGGGAGTATGCATGTCCTGTCATGACCCCGATGGCAAATCCGGTTTTGACGTGCGTCCGGGCCTGCGCCAAAGCCTTGGCTGGTTGGCGCGCAACAAGCCCAAAAGGGCAATGCACAAAATCATCAACGGTGTACCGGGTCAGAGTATGCTAGCCCTCCGGTTTCTGGAAGAAGCGGTGATTACTGACCTCCTGGCCTACCTGAAGACGCTTGATCCGTAGAAAAAACCGATCATCGCCCCCTCGACGCTTTGGGCAGCAGGACGCCAACTTAATGGGAGTATCATTGAATTCAACGCTTTGTAGCGCCGTACATCGCAGCTGAAGCGTCTTGATGCTGATCAATGCCGATTGACCTGAAGACCGGATAGCCTTGACGAAACAGCAGCCTCAGGATCGTCTCATGGACAAGAAACAACAATTCAACGTCGGCTACCTGGTGCTTGTATTCCTGGCCATCACCTTCATCCAGGTCTGGCTGGGTTCACGCGAAGTTTCCCAAATCCCCTACAGCGAATACCAGCAACTTCTGAAAACCGGAGGGATCACAGATGTTGTGGTCTCCGAAAACCGGATAAGGGGCAAGTTTAAAACTCCAAGCAATGGCCGGACCTATTTCCAGACCCGTCGGGTGGATCCGGCAATCGCCAGCGAACTGGAAGATTCCGGCGTAGAATACTCCGGCGCCACAGAAAACACGATCTTCACCACCTTGCTCTCCTGGGTGGTGCCAATACTGATCTTTTTCGGCATATGGATGTTCTTGTTCCGGCGCATAGCCGAGAGGCAGGGCATGGGAGGTATGTTGAACATCGGCAAGTCGAAGGCAAAAGTGTATGTGGAAAAGGACACTGGCGTCAGCTTCAAGGACGTGGCCGGAGTAGATGAAGCCAAAATGGAACTTGAGGAAATCGTGTCGTTTCTCAAGGATCAGGACAAGTATGGCGAACTCGGCGCCCATGTTCCCAAAGGGGTATTGCTGAGCGGACCGCCCGGCACGGGCAAGACACTGCTCGCCCGGGCAGTTGCCGGCGAAGCAGGCGTACCATTTTTTTCCATATCGGGATCCGAATTTGTAGAGATGTTTGTAGGCGTGGGAGCCGCCAGAGTCAGGGATTTGTTCGAGCAGGCACGGAAGTCTGCTCCCTGTATCATCTTCATAGATGAACTGGACGCCCTTGGTCGCGCGCGCGGGTCCTTCGGAAGTTTTGGCGGCGGACATGATGAGAAAGAACAGACCCTCAATCAGTTACTGGCAGAACTGGACGGTTTTGATCCGCGAGCGGGTATCGTTCTGCTGGCAGCAACCAACAGGCCGGAAATACTCGACCCCGCCCTGCTTCGAGCAGGAAGGTTCGACCGTCAGGTAATTGTGGACCGTCCCGATCGCACGGGCCGAACTGCCATCCTCGTCGTCCACATGCGCAAAATCAAAGCAGACCCGGATGCCGACCCGGACAAGATTGCCGCGCTCACCCCGGGCTTTACCGGTGCCGACTTGGCCAATCTCGTAAATGAAGCTGCAATTTTCGCGACACGCCGGGGCGGCAAGAAAGTCACATTGCAAGATTTCACCGAAGCAATGGAGCGTATCGTTGCCGGTTCTCAGAAGAGGAGCAGGTTGCTGAATCCGTTGGAACGCGAACGGGTTGCCTACCACGAAATGGGCCATGCTCTGGTTGCCTCGTCGCTGCCCGGTTCCGATCCAGTGCACAAGGTTTCAATAATCCCGCGTTCGATCGGAGCACTCGGATACACTCTGCAACGGCCAACTGAGGACCGTTTTCTGATCACAACCGACGAGTTAAAGAACCGCATGGCTGTCTTGCTCGCCGGCCGCGCCGCAGAAGAGTTGACGTTTGGCGAAATATCTACCGGCGCCGCGGACGATCTTGTTAAAGTCACCGATATCGCAAAGCAAATTGTCACCCGCTTCGGTATGACAAAGGATGTCGGACAGGCCGTACTTGAGCAACAGCGTACCAGCCATCTCGGCGAAACCATTCTCAATACCGCTCCGCGAGACTACTCCGAAGCGACGGCAAGGGAAGTGGATACAGCGATCAGAAACCTGATCGACGAAGCATACAAGAAAGCCATCTCCACGCTGAAAAAGCGACAACGCGATCTCAAGAAAGGTGCCCAGCTGCTTCTGGAAAAGGAATCTGTTACACCGGACGAATTTCCGGCGCTTAAACCGCAGGCCCCCAACGCCGGGTCCGCCGCTGGTTCGGCATAAAACGAGGCACGTCCAGACCTTCACGCTTATCCCGACTCCAGGTCATTTCTACGGACCAAAAGAACTGGGGCCCTGGCAGCTCGAAGCAATGAAACAGCAACCTGATCGTCCGAGATCGGTTCGCCTTCCAGGTCGGCAACTACAAAAAACGGCGACAAGCGGGCCAGGCCAGCGACGATCGACTGGGGAGCACCAGGCATGCATCGATGTATCGTCATAGCCTGTCTGCCGCCAACTAATTCCGCTGCACGTGCCTCAATGCGTTCCGCGTCCGCGTCTGCACCGGCAATCACGAACAAATGCAACGGCCTGCCCTCCAGTTTTGCAAGCCGAGCCGCCAGACTAACAGTTCGAACTCCCGTTTCATCGCCGTCATCGATGGCGACTATTGGACCCTCAGCCCGACTCTCGCGATGAACAGTCGCCACAACCACCCCTTTGACAAACGCAGGCACCGTGCGCGCAGCGCGAACCAATGAATGTACACCGGTACCGAATGTTTCGCCTGACAACACGACATAATCACCCGAACCAGCCACTTCCTCTACTTTGGCACTAACGTTGCCCTGTTGGGTGCTAAACGACCAGCTCACTCGCGCCTTTTCTGCGTGGCTCGACAAAACTTGTCGACAAATTGCGGCCCTGCGCGCATACGCCTGCTGCATCAACTGGCGCGAGACTTCGCGGGGTTTTGGACTGTCGAAGTCGAGCACGCGTGCAAATGGAAATTCCGCCAGTTCAACCATGTTTTCTTCTTGCACGAAAAGACCGACAATTTGGGCTTCAATAACCCTGGCGAGAACTGCAGCAGCAGCCATGGCCTTCTCGGCATTTGACGCAGATGTGAGACCCACTACGATCCTGCGGATGTCGTGTTTCTGACCCGGTTCTCTCATCCGTCTTCGCCTTGCGCTGTCGATTGCGTTGTGTTTTCGCCAAATTGCTTTCTGGTCGAGGCATACTCGCGCAACTTCGCTTCAACGCGGGCAAACACAGTCCCATTGGGAAATTCTCCCTTGCGATCGCGTTCACCCGCTGGAACACCTGTAAGCACTTCAATACCCTGTTTGACGGTTTCCACCGCGTAAATCTTGAACTTTCGCTTCCTCGATGCTGCCACAACATCCGGACGAAGCATCAGGTGCTTGATATTGGATGCCGGAATCAGGACGCCTTGCCCGCCGGTAAGACGTCGAGCATTGCAAATGTCAAAGAAGCCTTCGATCTTTTCGTTGACGCCTCCAATTGCCTGAACCTGGCCGTATTGATTGACTGACCCGGTTACCGCCAAAGACTGGCGCAGGGGAATATCAGCAAGAGCCGACAATAACGCGTAGAGCTCCGCAGACGATGCACTGTCACCTTCAACACCACCATAAGATTGTTCAAAGACGATGCTTGCCCAAAGCGACATAGGCATATCCAGAGCGAAGTTCGCTGATAAAAAGGCGGATAGAATAAGGACTCCTTTCGAATGCAGCGGTCCACCAAGTTTGGTTTCACGCTCAATATCAACCACCTTTCCCGAGCCCATACGGGTGCGTGCTGTTATGCGCGTAGGTCGCCCAAAACGGAAATTGCTCAATCCTATAACAGAAAGGCCATTTATCTGCCCGACAGCCTCACCGTCAGTTTCAATCAGCATGATATTGCGCGTAACGGCTTCATGACTGCGTTCACGTATACGGTCGGAGCGGCTGATTTGCTCTGAAATGGCTCGCTCGACGTCACGAACGGCAACAGTCTTGCGTTTTGCCTGCTGAGCCCAGAAATCTGCCTCTCGCAGCAGATCAGCCAGCCGCCCAACGCGTAAAGAAAGTCGATCAGCGTCATCCGTAAATCGCACAGCCTCGTCTATTACCCTGGCAACTGCAGTTGATTTAAACGGGCGAAGCTCATGCTTGCGGGCAATTGTGGCAATCAGGCTTGCATAGAGTCTGGAATTCTCTTCTGTTCTGGTCAGCTCTTCATCAAAATCCACCTGAACCTTGAACAGATCGGTAAAATCAGGATCAAGGGAGCTCAGCAGGTAATAGAGAATTCTTTCCCCGATCAGAACCACCTTCAACTTGAGCGGAATTGGCTCCGGCTCCAGCGATACCGTATTCACGAGACTCAGTTGCTCCGCAGCGGAGACTATCGTGACGGTTTCACTGCGCAACGCGCGCTTCAGGGCTTCCCAGCAGAACATTTCACTGAGAACTTTTCTGGCATCCAGGACAAGATAACCACCATTGGCACGATGCAGCGCACCCGGTCGTATCATTGTAAAGTCGGTCACAAGAGCACCGAACTGCGAAACGTGTTCAATCCTGCCTATCACATGGGCCAGCGTCGGGTGATCTTCAGTGACAAGTGGTGCGCCTTTACGATCTCCATCCCCGTCGTTGGCGACCATAACATTTACCAGGTATCGGTTAAATCTGGGGTCGGGCCCTTGTGACGAAAATGTCTCGGGAAACGGACTTGAGCTTTCTCCATCAGGCCTTTCCAGGAAAATTTCGGCACGTTCGACAATGTCCTCTCTAACTTCGCTCAGGCGCTGCTGGATTTCCGCTATGCCCTTGAATTTGCCGATAACCGCGTTTATCGATGTGTCCACCAGGGCACCGGCAAGATCGGCATTCAGTTTCCTGATCCGGTCGCGATGTTCCTTTTGCAGTAGCGGCAGACGTTCCAGAACCGCTTGCAGATCATCCTGCAGTTCAGAGATTCTCTTTTCGATTGCGGCTCGCTGTTCTTTAGGCAACGCATTGAAAACTTCTGGTTTAATCACCTGACCGTCTGAGGTCGGCACCAAGCCAAAACCCATAGGTGTTCGCAAAATGGCCACGTCCTGGGCTTCCGCCTTCTTGCGCAAGCCTTCGAAAGCCTGTTCCTGCAAATCTTCAAACTCGGCATCAACAGCACCACGTTTTTCCCGGTATTCGTCGGATTGAAACAGTTCCGGAACAGCCACTCTCAAGTCGTCAACCAACTCTTTCATGGCGTCTCGGAATCGGATGGCGGTGCCTGCGGGCAAACGCATTGCTTGCGGCTTGTGCGCGATCGCAAAGTTGTGCACGTAAACCCAGTCGTAAGGAGCCGGCTCATCGGCCGCCTTTTCGCGCAGGTAAGAAAGAATTGCAGTATGCCGGCCCGTGCCCTGCGGACCAAGCGCAAACAGGTTATACCCAGGCTGGTCTATTGAGCTGCCAAAATGAATTGCCCTAAGAGCCCTGTCCTGACCGATGAGGCGATCAATTGGCTCCAGCTCTGCAGTTGACTTAAAGCCAAGATTACGCGGGTCGGTCTCAACACGCAGCAATGATGGCTCAATAGGCGATATTGCGGTCATTTTGGAACATCTCTGGTTCGAGGTCGCAGATACTGCCGATAATTTACGGCCCTGTCGCAAATCACTGCATGATCTGCATCAAGTGTGAACACGGTTACCAGCGTTTTCGATGGCCGCCTTAAGGTCTCTTTTCGTTTACACAGCCCAATACAAACTTGATTGATTGACATCAATCAATGAAGCGAGGTGGTTCTGTCTGCATGTTTGACGCCGCGCAGGTTCCATAGCGCCGATTGCGCACGCAAAGCCGCCGAATTTGGGGCAAGCATCGCGGCGATTTAAACAAGAGGTTATCCATGCAGCTTGAACATGAGCACACGCCGCAAGCCATCACCGCAAGGCTGGCGGCCGAGAACCGGCCCAACTACCTGCGCGACTGGGTTTATGGCGGCATCGACGGAGCCATTACAACTTTTGCCATTGTTGCCGGCGTTGTAGGTGCAGGATTGTCCTCGACCGTCATTGTGATCCTGGGTCTGGCGAACCTGGTCGCCGATGGATTTTCCATGGCAGCCAGCAATTATACCGGCACAAAGACTGAAATCGACGAGCTTGCCCGCTACCGGCAAATCGAAGAAAAGCATATTTTTCATGAGCCCGAAGGCGAACGTCAGGAGATAAGGCAAATACTTCAGCAAAAAGGCCTCACCGGTTCAGCGCTTGATGACGCTGTCAAGGCTATAACCTCCAACGAGGAAACCTGGGTTAACACCATGTTGGTAGAGGAGTATGGCCTTACCACCAATCTGCGATCGCCGCTCAGGTCGGGTTTTTCAACCTTCGCCTCGTTCTTGATATGTGGCGCTGTCCCGTTGGTACCTTTTCTTTTGTCGCTTGAACAGGCATTCGAGATTGCTCTGGTTGCCACCGGCATTACCTTCTTCCTGATTGGCACAATCAAAAGCAAGTGGTCACTGGCACAATGGTGGCTTTCAGGTCTTGAGACACTTGCAATTGGTGTTGCTGCGTCCGCTATGGCATATGGAGTTGGCTATCTTGTCAAAGGGCTGGTGTGACAACGTTATCCGCAAGCCCCTGTTTTTTTAAGACGATCAACGCTGGCGACCCGTATCTGAAACAACTTTACCATCAGGAAAGTGTGCACAGGCAACGAGCATGCCGTCACCCCTGGATACCGTACACTTTATGTTGCGATATTGTTTCGACAGCATGAGACATCATTTGCAGCAGGTAGATGTTGCAATCTTCCTGGAGCAAATCCGGGACCTTCCCGTTACTGGACTGGAACAATTGCAACTGGCCATGATCCGTAACCGGGTCTAGGGTCAGCACCCTGGCTGTCACGCCATCAAACAAGCTGAATGCAAGTTGCAAAGCATCCCAAACGTTGGTTATGTGTCGGCGCAGAATGAGATTAGAGGGGTTCGACTATTGTGGCTGAACTGGTGCCTGAATTACATCTGGACTTGCGCTGTGCGCAATGTCCCGTCCGTGATTATGCAATCTGCAGTGCACTCGATACACCACAAATCCACGAACTTACAGATATCATGACTCACCGGCATTTTCCGGCCGGCGAAGAAATTCTGCATCAGGATGAAACCAGTCAGCTTTTTGCGATCATTGTGAGAGGCATTGTAAAGCTGTCCAGAATGTTGCCTGACGGGCGTGAACAAATTGTCGGACTGCTGACCGGATCTGATGTCATCGGCGATATTGAATCTCCGGTGAGCAATAATAGCGCTGTTTGCGTGACCGATGTTGAACTGTGCTGTTTCCGTCGCAAACAGTTTGAAACCGTGTTGGACAGGCACCCTGAGCTGGCTCACTTCCTGCTGAAAAAGGCAGGCTCTGACCTTAATGATGCCCGCGACTGGATGATCGTGTTAGGCAAGCTCGGTGCCACGGAGAAAGTCGCACGCTTCATTCTTTGGCTGTACAGGGAAAAACCCGCTGGATGCGTCCATCGCTCCCCCGCAGAAAGCAGTCGAACAATACAGTTGCAACTCAAGCGAGAAGAGATGGCCGGCTTTCTTGGCATAACTATCGAGACCGTCAGCCGCAATCTGACCAAACTCAGAGCCGACGGCATCATTGAAATGGTCGATACCAAGTCCATCCGGATAACAGACATCGATCGACTTCGAGACCTTGCAATGGTCTATAAAGATGATGAACCGGGGGTTGATTGAACGCGACAAGCGCTTTCAGAGTTCTTTACCACCAACCGGAGGCGGCGTTGAACGAAAACCTCGTCTGGCCAACAGTTCCTGGCCACCACAACCAGCGTATCGTGCAACCTTCGCAACAGTTTGCAGTCGCAACCGCAACGAATTATGAACACTCCGTAGTTGGTTCAGCAGCTCGATAGGCCAGGGACTTTTCCTACTTTGCTCACGATGGCGTATCTGCAGGTGAAACGCGTTGAAAAAAATATCGCCGATTGACCAGAAGAGTTTGCTGTCGCGTTGGTTTGAGTCCACCGTACTCGATCTCGCTCGCCAACTGCGATGGTCGTTTCTGCCGCCGCTCATGATCTATCTGGCTGCCGGCATCTCCGGAATCACAGCCATTGTCGGTACTTTTTTTGTCAAAGAATACCTGGGCTTGTCGGCCGCCTTTCTCTCAGGCCTTGCGTTTTGGGCAGGGCTTCCCTGGGCATTGAAAATGCCGCTTGGCCACCTTGTGGATCTGATCTGGCGCTGGAAGGCCGTGCTGGTCTATCTGGGCGCTGGTCTGGTAACAGCGAGCCTTGCAATCATGTACGCGCTGATAACCAGTTACGACACGATGTCAGATATAATGTCCGTGGAAACATGGTACGTGATCAGTGTGCTTCTTGCACCATGCGGCTATGTAATCCAGGACGCCGTAGCTGATGCAATGTCCGTAGAAGCGGTGCCGCGGTTCGACGCTTCAGGCGCAACACTAAAAGACAGCGATGCCAAGAAGCTGCATACAACCATGCAGACCCTGGGGCGCATTGCCCTGATTTCCGGGCTGGTTTGCGTGGCGCTGTTAAACATTTACATGTTTGCAGGTGTCGAGAATGCAAGCCAGGCGGCCAAGGCTGACGTCTACGCCCGCATATATCTTTTGGCGTTAGCGATACCGGCCATCTCAATCAGCGGTGTGCTATTGGCCGCATTGCTGAAACGAAGACAAAAGGCCCGGCTGCGCCGTGCCGGCCTTCGTGAAGCTGATATCCGGGCCCACGTTGAGCGACCCGGCGGGGAAACACAGCCGAACTATTGGTATTTCGCCGGCGGGATCGCTTTTGTAATTCTCACCCTGGTGGTTGGACTGGGGGGCGTCAGATTTTCCCAAGAGATCGTCTTTCTGGGATCAATGGCAATTGTTGTTTTCTTGATGTCCAGACTTCTCAAGGAACTGGATGTCGACAAGGCGCGCGCACTGGTGGGTACTGCAATTATCATTTTTGTGTTCAGGGCGGTACCACTGCCAGGGCCCGGCGTTACATGGTTTGAGATTGATGTACTCGGGTTTGATCAACAGTTCATATCTGTCTTGACCCTGATCACTTCGGGACTCACGCTGGCCGGCATGATCATCCTGCGGCCCATGATGGCGTCAAGAACCATTGTTTACGTTGTGGCGTTACTCACTATTGCATCGGGGATATTGGCGCTGCCTAATATCGGACTCTTCTATGGATTGCATCACTGGACTGCCCCTTTGACGTTCGGCATTGTTGATGCACGTTTCATTGCAATAATGGACACAGCAATCGAGTCTCCCCTGGGTCAAATAGCCATGATCCCGATGCTGGCATGGATAGCTAGGAACGCACCCGACAACCTGAAGGCAACCTTTTTTGCGGTTATGGCGTCTTTCACCAATCTCGCATTGTCGGCAAGCAGCCTTTTCACAAAGTACCTGAACCAACTGTTTGTAGTATCGCGCGAGGTGCGCGATCCGGTTGTTGACACGATCCTCGTTGCCGCAAACTACGAGAGCCTTGGATGGCTGCTCATTACGGTTGCCCTGATCTCGGTTCTTGCCCCGCTGATTACCATTGCTGTC
>CAJICM010000242.1_pt1 | contig 40564 bp, 41 predicted proteins | sample 9199691 | NCBI WGS metagenome assembly CAJICM01 (sample SAMEA7708338, study PRJEB35096) | sediment metagenome | biome: marine neritic benthic zone biome [ENVO:01000025]; feature: sediment [ENVO:00002007]; material: shallow marine sediment [ENVO:03000034] sea grass bed [ENVO_01000059] ...
CATTGACACCGCCATCCAATGCGCCTTCCAGCACAAAATTCATGGCGTTTATGTTCGGCAGGACATAACGAGTAATGTCGCCCGGTGACAGGAATGCGAACGCCTGCCGACACAACTCTTCTGTGACATGGGCTTTCAGGTGATCAAAGTATTTTTCGTCAAACGCGATCACCGAAATATTCAACCGGCTGCCTTTGTCGCCTGCTCGCCCGTGTGCCAGGTATCGCAGCGGTATCATCTCAACGGATTTACCATCCGGCGTCATAGAGTTTCCTCCAGCAGATAGCCCCGTGAGACCGCTTCGTGCTGACGCACCAGACCTTCAACTGTTGCCATGCGGGCCGATATGTTCATGCGAATACCGCCACCACCGGCCGGACCGTTCAGGTAAAGCGCTTCAAACTCGTCGAGCAGGTGTTGCAGCTCCTGCCTGTTGTCGGCAGCAGCGGCCATTCTCAGGCGCACGTCTCGCGGCCGGACCTTTTTATCCGATGCCTCATTGTACATCGCGCCGATTATGTCGAAATGCGGCGATGCTTCAGGAGCGATGAGGTCAAAACGCTCACGCAGGATCGATTGCGCCAGCAACGCACGATCCAGACTGGTATCTCCCATAAAGGAGATTTCAGCTTCTGCGATCCACCCGTCTTCAACACAGGCAAGCGTCTTTAAAGTATCCGGTCTGGGCAGACCCCGGCAACCGATCAGGGTAACCTGGTTTTCACCGGTTTGCTGCATTGACACATTGGATATGTCCATCACTACATCGGGGGTAAGGTAATGCGCAGGGTCGTGAATTTCATACAACAACTGTTCTGTTAACGTGGCGGTTGTCAGCATGCCACCTCCAAGCGGCTTGCTGATTTTCAACAGTGCATTGTCATCTGAAATACTGGCAACAGGCGCACCGAGCCGGGCCAGACCCGGAACCGTTTTCATGCCACTATCGGCAAAATATCCGCCGCAGACCTGGGTTGCACATTCGATCAGGTGCCCGGCAAGCGTGGCCTGCGCCAGCCTGTCCCACTGGCTCCATTTCAGGCCAAGTTCATGAACCACCGGACCGACGACGAGCGAAGGATCCGCCACCCGGCCGGTGACCACTATGTCCGCACCCGCTGCAAGCGCTTCGACAATGCCATTCGCTCCCACATAGGCATTGCGCGACACCGCTCTTCCGCCATGATCATCATCCTTTATCGGCAGAGCATCACCCAGCACATAACCGACCTTTCGCCAAAGACTGTTCTTGCGCAGGAAGCCGGCGATGGCTTCAGCCACTTCCCTGGGCGAGTTGCCGCCAAAATTGCTGATGATCCTGATATCATTGCGAATACAGGTGTTGATGCAGGCTTCCAGATAGTTGATCGCTCGCTCGATTTGCTGGCGCCGACCGTCTGCGCCCTGCGATAGCGCAAGCGTTCGTTCAGCCAGACACTCGAAAATCAGGTACCGGCGACCTTGAAACAAAGTCAGCGACTGTGCAGCGATTTCGCCCAGCTCACGCCGGTCATTCGAAAAGCCGGCCCCCGCCGCGATGTGAACTTCAGTCAAAATTCAAATTCCGCCTCGATTTTTCAACCTTATCGGCTGATTCTACCACAACAGGAAAATTTCCTGGCCCCCTCATGAAGCGCTTCACAAGGCTTTCACACGGAATTGACGCGGATTGATTTCCCCCAGGGCAAGTTGAGTCTTCACAATGGAGTACAGATTTCAGGAGCCAAAACAGGTGGATCAGGCGCGCATATCGAAAAACAGACGGTTCGCACCATGTTTCTGGACAGTCGCCTTCAGTAAAGAACGCCTGTCGACTTTGCCTCTTGTCATAGTTTTCACGTTCGGGTTTGTGTTCTCCGCAGCAGCGCAGGTCAACCAGGCGGATGTGGACGATGAGAAGGAACCGGTTCTCACCGGCCCGATCAAACAGGCGGAAGACCCCAGCGGTCCACGCCGGCATTTTCGTCTGCAGAATCCGGCCCGCTTGAGCGGTGAGGAGGCAGAGCGGCTGTACGGCGAACTCAAACAGCAAATGGCGAAGAGCTATGGCATCTCGAAACTGCCTGGCACTGCCGATTATCTGAACTGGAAACGCTATAACACTGCGCCATACCGCAGCGTGTCGCACGGCAACAGGTTCGTCAGTAATTATGCGAACCCGGCGGCTAGCGCTTATGGACTCTTTGAACAAGCGGGACGGCTGCCCGTCGGCTCCATGCTTGCCAAGGACAGTATTACCGTGGGCGAGGGCGGAGTGGCCATGCCGGGCGCGCTGTTCCGGATGGAAAAGATGCCTTCCGGCTTCAACTATGTCAGCGGTGACTGGCGCTACACCATGGTCCTGCCGGATGGCAGCAATTTCGGCATGACCAACGGTGAGGGATCAGAGCGGGTCAAGTTCTGCATTTCGTGTCATCTGGCCGTCGAGAAGCAGGATCACCTGTTCTTCATCCCGGAAGAATTCCGGCGCAATTAATCACGTCATACTCTAGATCACGACGAGATCGCTCACAGAACGCGTCTCAAAGTGCTGCTGGATGGCATTCATGAAAGCCTGCACCAGCTTGCGGGGCTTGCTGCCTGCATGGCCAAGCAAGAGTTTCAGCGATCTGCTCGCCGGGCGAAACGGCACAGCAAATACTTCATCGCCGGAGTAGGTGGTGGCGGTTGCCGGACGCATGTTGAGAATTGAGCAGCCAACACCGGCCCCCACCAGGCTGCGTACCATTTCGTGGGTGGAGGCTGTCGCCACAATGTTTGCCGGCTGATCTGCGTCACTTGCCAGATCGCGGTAGTACAGGTTTGTCATTGGCAGGTCGAGGAGCACCAGGGGCTGGCCACGTAAATCTGCCCGTGTCACAAATTCACAGGCCCGCAGGGAGTGATCATGAGGAACCAGAACGTAGGGTGGAGCATCAATCAGCGGGTGACAATCGATGCCGGAATGGACCGTATCGGCAACGAACAGGATCAGATCAAACTCGCCATTGAGCAGGCCGGCTTGCGCCGTTTCATTGTCGGTTTCTACCAGACTCACATTGACTCCGGGATGATCGCGAACCAGTGGCGCCACAACAGCCGGCATGAATGCCGGCGCGACCGGCGCATAATATCCAATTGCCAGATTGCCGGATAATGCCGTTCGCAACTCCGTGCCTTCAAGGAAGAGCGCGTCGTACTCCTCGATCAGGCGGCGGATTTTGCGCATCATTGCAAGACCTGCGGCGGTCGGCCTGATTCCCTTGGCCGGATAGCGCTGCACCAGCTGCAACTGGAAGTCGCGTTCAACCATGTCAATCGCGTTTGATATTGCCGAAGGCACCACATTCAGTTCGCCGGCAGCTTTGGAAATCGAGCCTTGTTCTGCGGCGCACAGAAAATAGTTCAACGCTTTGATCGATGTTCGCATTGCAAGACCTTTCAAAACTATAACATCATTTTTATTGAGGTTATCGCCCATAAAGTTCTGTTTTTCAATTCTTAAGGTGTGTGGGACAATCGAGGTAAAGTGAAACCGCAGGGCGGAAACATGTGGCTATGATGCAAGCGACCGAAAATACAAAAGAGGCGGAAAACAGCGGTTTTGCGCGGCAGTGGCATTATCGCCCGCCGGTACCCATCCGGGTTTCACCGTTCTTCTCCTGGCCACCAGAGCCAGTCAGGATGGCGCGTTGGATCGCTGATCGCTGGTTCTCGATCGCGGAAAACTCGATACTGGTGGTGGTTGCCTACATTACCTGGCGCTGGTTTCAGCCAACCCCGGAACAGGCCATGACCCTGGCGCCGGGCTGGATTGCGCAGATTTATGTCCGCAACCTTGTTTTGCTTGTCCTGGTGGCGGGCGGGCTGCATCTGTATTTTCACAGGTGGAAGAAGCAGGACAGGCGCTTGAAATTCGACAAGCGCGATTTGTCAAAGGGCAGCAGCACGTTCACCTTCAAGAACCAGGTGCTCGACAACATGTTCTGGTCACTTGCATCAGGTGTTACGTTCTGGACCGCCTATGAGGTGTTGATGTTCTGGGCCATGGCCAACGGCTATGCACCAGGCCTCCTATGGGCTGACAATCCGGTTTGGTTTGTGGCTCTGTTTTTTCTGACGCCGGTGTGGATTTCTTTTCACTTCTACTGGGTCCACCGCTGGCTGCATTGGCCTCCTTTGTATCGCCTTGCCCACGCACTGCATCACCGCAACACGAACGTTGGTCCCTGGTCGGGATTTTCCATGCACCCGGTCGAACATCTGATTTTCCTGTCTTCGGTGCTGATCCACTTTGTGCTGGCGGCGCATCCGATCCATATTCTGTTCCATATGCAACACCAGGCGCTCACTGCAGCGACGTCGCATACCGGGTTTGAAAACCTGCTTGTCAAGGACAAGGGCAGGCTGGCGCTGGGTACATTCCATCACCAGATGCATCACCGCTATTTCGAGTGTAATTACGGTAACCTCGAGGTGCCTTGGGATAAGTGGTTTGGCTCATTCCACGACGGTACCGATGCATCCCACGCCGAGTTCAAGGAGCGCCGCCGCCGCATGTCTGAAGTCTCGTGATAGCAAACCCTTTTAGTCAACTGTTGCTGAAAAGATATGAATGGCAGCCGGTATGCGAATTCCGTCGTCACACAGGAAGGTCTCGAACCGCGCCGCAAGGGTGTCCAGAATTGCTGCCAGATCATCTGCAGTCCCGTTTTTTGCATTGAGAATTCGGGCCACTGGGCCGACATGCGGCGCGATTTGCAGAACCGGTTTGAGTCCGCCAGGGTGGTGCAGGTCGATTGCTATCTGCTGCGACTGACACTTTGACAGCCCCGCGTTATGCAAGATGCCGAGAACCCGATCGGCATCACGGAATGCCAGTGGTCCCGGCGCATTAGGATCTGGCGCCTCGGTGGGCCCCAGGTGTTCGCTCGCAGCTTGTTGCGGCAGTGTGAACCATGGATTGTGTTCAGGGCCGGCCCATGCAGCAAACACCAGGCGTCCCCCCGGACGAATGGATCGGGCGATATTTCTGAACGCTTTTTCCGTGTCGGAAAAGAACATCAATCCGAAGCGAGAAACCCCGACATCATAATCGCCGGACCCGAGTTGCTGCTCCTGGGCATCGGCAATGGCAAACGAGACATTGTTGGCCTCAAGTTCCCGCTGGCGCTGTCTGGCGCGTTCAATGAGCGGTTCCGAAACGTCGATCCCATGTATTCTGCCAGCCGGCGCGATCAGCTCGGCAAACTCGAACGTCGATGCTCCGGCGCCGCAACCCAGATCCACAAGAGTGTTGCCCGGTTCAGGTTTCACTGCGGCAATCAACTGAACGGTGACTTCGCGCAGAAGCAAATCGAGATCGCCTTGATAGGTAACCCAGTTCCGGCCCTGTTTGGCGTTCCAGTATTCCGCCTGTTCCGCATTTGCCATTTTATCCACCGGTCCATGTTCAAGCCCGCATGGGCTCCGGACAGTATTGTCCAGCATCAACACGTCAAGCAGATAATAGGCCGAGACCGCGCTCAACTGGTCAGATGGGTACCTGGCCTTGAAAATATCTCACCGAAGCCGGGGATCCTGTCTGCGATGCCGGCACGCCGCAAGCAGCTCCAGAACTGCGCCTGATTGCTGGTGATCACCGGTTTGCCGGTCAATTGCTCGATCTCGTCCACCACTTCCAGCGAGCGGATTCCGCCGCACGACAGAAAAATCGCATCCGCGTCCGGCCGCTCGATTTCTTGCGCAAACGTTTTCCAGTAGGCAGGTGTTACGCAGCCAAACTCGATGCCGGTTTTCAGGTTCAACCCCTGTATGTCGATAACCTCAAAACCCTTGCCGACCAGAAACTCTGCTTCGGCGGTATTGATTTCGTCCAGATAAGGAGTGCCGACAACCAGTTTTCTGACGTCCAGTTCACGCAAGGCATCCACTACGCCGGTTACCAGGCACATTGGTTTGGCCCATGGCGCGCCTTTGCCGATTTCGTCGAAGATCCGTTGCTCGCCTATGACGATCGATCCGCTTGTGCAACTGTAGCTGATGACATCAGGCCGGGCATCCGGTTGAATGCGTGACGCGGCATCCGCCATGTGCTCGATGTGCTGTGCCAGCGTTTGTTTCGTCGTGTAGTCATCGGTTTTGAGGCGGGTAATGTGCACTGCCACGCCGTGCGGTGCCATGGCGAAGAAATCCGCCTCGGCCGCCAGGTCCGTCGACATCAGGATAAATCCCAGCTTGGCGCGATGATGTCTGCCCGCATCCAGTTCAGGTTTTCGGGGTGTGGACGTGACGCTGGTGCCGCTCTGGAACATGAAAGAAACTCTCCGTCAAATCATAAAGTGACAACATCCCGGCCAGTTGTTCAATGCGTTTACGGGTCGCAACTTGCACCACTTGATCCAGCAAATTGACGTAAAGTCATTATTGTTCCTTAATGTGGAAGAATAATCGACATGTAGTATCATTGCATGGGGGGACCTAGAATGCCCGAATACTCAGTCGCCGCACATCGCCTCCACCCTCGCCTGCGTGTCATCGGCAATGGCAGCGGTCCGGTCAATGCGTGCCGGTCCAAGGTTTCCGCGCAGGTAGCAAGTGTTCCGACAGCCCCATACTCCACCACAATTTTGGAAGACGGCGTTGATATTGCAGCCATCCAGGCAGCAACCGGAAATCGGAGCCTGGCCTTCGAGGTTAAAGACGACTCCCTCACCAAGGCCAATCTGTCAAAGCGCAGGAGCATCGAAGACCAACCCGCGCCAGACACGTCCTTTGTCAATGTCATCATCGACGTTGTGCCCGCTTCAGCCAGCCAGGTCGGTTTCGACACCAAAGAGATTGTGGAGCGCATTTCCCAACTTTGCAGTCAGGAGCTGACCAGATCACAGGCGCCGCAAACGGTCTGCAAAGTCATCACTCGACAGAATACGATTGCAGCGACTGTTCCCGTTTCCTTTCTGGAGACCTTGAAACAGGATGCCGATATTGCGTTCATCAGCCCGTCCGAGCCACTTAAACTCGATCTGCCGGATGCATTATCGGCCAAGCGGCCTACGAACAGAAGGGTTGGCAAAAGGTCGCTCCACAAGCAGGGGGCTGATGTCATCATCGGAATTATCGACGTAGGCGGGTTTGATTTTACCCATGCTGATTTCCTCGATCGGGCCGGGCAAACTCGTTTTACCCATATCTGGGATCAGGGCTCTACATTCCGCGATCCGCCGGACCGGTTTGGATACGGATCTGAATTCACCGCTGACCATCTCAATGCAGCCCTTGCCGCAGCGCGTGCACCAGGCGGACTTCCCGCTAACAGTCTCGAGCCCCAGTCACAACAAACACCATCATCACACGGAACCCATGTCGCCAGTATTGCTGCCGGCAACAAGGGCGTGTGTCCAAAGGCCGAGATCGCCGCCGTACTGATTGATGTATCCATGCCGGAAGGCGATTATGAGCGGCGGCGCCACACGTTTTCCGATTCAAGCCGTGTGGTTCATGCGGTCGAATACCTACTGGAAATAGCCAGGCAGAAAGCCAAGCCGATCTCGATCAATATCAGTCTCGGCACCAATGGCGGCTCGCACGATGGTTTCAGCGGTAACAATCGTTGGTTCGACATGGCGTTGACCACGCCGGGACGGTCGATCGCGCTAGCGGCCGGCAATGCCGGTCAGGAAAAATCCCAACACGAGGAAGATTATGGCTGGATAATGGGACGCATCCATTCGAGCGGGCAAATCGTCTCGCGCGGGCTTGATGCCGAACTGGACTGGGTGGTGGTCGGAAACGGGATTGCAGATGTCTCGGAAAACGAGCTGGAAATCTGGTATAGCCCGCAAGACCGTTTTCAGGTTGAAGTTCTGCCACCGGGTGAAACCCGCTGGTTGAGCGTGCAACCCCAGGAATTCATCGAGAACAAGCGGCTCAAGGACGGCACGACGGTCTCGATCTACAACGAGTTGTTTCATCCCGCAAACGGCGCAAACTATATCGCGATCTATCTCTCGCCGAACTTTCAACCGGGCGAAATTCGCGGCATTCGCGCTGGCGTCTGGCGGGTGCGCCTTGTTGGTGAAGAGATCCGCAATGGGCGTTTTCATTGCTGGATTGAACGTGATGACCCGCACGAGTTCGGCATTCATGAGGGAAAACGCATATTCCGTTTCCCGTCGTTTTTTTCCGAGGCCAGCAATATCGATTCCCATTCCATTTCATCGCTGGCTTGCGGGCGCGCGACTGTTGCCGTGTCCAACTACAATGCAGCAAGCAACCGCATGAATATTACCAGCAGCCAGGGACCAACCCGAGACAATCGTTTCAAGCCTGATATTGCAGGCCCCGGCACGAATATCGTAGCGGCGAACGGCTTTGCGGATAACGCACAAGACTGGGTTTCCATGTCCGGTACAAGCATGGCCAGTCCCTACGTCGCCGGCGTCATCGGGCTGATGTTAAACGTAAATCCATCACTCAATTCCCTGCAATGCCTCGGTATTCTTCAGCGAACGGCGAAGCCGCTGCCCGGCGGAACATATGAATGGGCCAACGACGCAGGCTTCGGTCGTATCGACCCGGAAGCGGCAATCAGCGAAGCGGAATTCTTCACCCGCCGTACTGACCGCACCTAGTGGGAGATCAGGTGATGAAACTCAGAATTTTCCAATCCGGTCATGGCGATTGCTTGCTGCTGCAGTCCGACGGCTTCAATGTTCTGTGTGACGGCGGCATGTCGACCAGCATGCGCAAGCATGTGCGCGAGCCACTGGTCGACCTGGTTGGAGACAATGGCGGCAAGCTGGATGCCGTCTACATCTCTCACATAGACCAGGACCATATTTCAGGTGTTCTGCAACTGATGAAAGACGCCATCTCGTGGAAGGTGTTCGACCATCATGCCGCAAAGGGCGATACAAGCGTGCGCCCGCCGAAATTTCCCCGCCCGCCAAAAATCGATGCCCTGTGGCACAATTCATTTCGTGACCAGGTAGGCGACAATGCGGGTGAGATTGGTGATCTTCTGGCCGCAGCCGTTCCAATGTTACAAAGCACCGCAGTTGAGAAATTCGCCCACGAAGCCCATGAACTGGGAAACATTGCCGCCTCCATTTCTGAAGCGCTCCGGGTTTCCCGCTTCGCCAAACCGGACTTTCTCGATATTCCCGTCAATGTTCTTCCCGGTACAACCGGACCAGGGAAACTGCTTTGTTATGAGGATGAAAAGGTATCGTTCAGTATAGGCTCCATGACCTTCACTCTTGTCGGGCCTTCCGAGAAGGCGCTGGAGGATCTCAGGGAGGGCTGGAACAACTGGCTCGATTCCTCACGTGGCAAGGATGGCCTCAAAAGTGTGCAACGAGCCATCAGAAAGCAGCTGGAACGGTTTGCCAGTGGCCAGTTGAAAACATCTCCGTTTGAACTCTTCAACTGGAACGGGATCAGTGCCTTCAAGGGCGTCACCGCGCCCAACGTGGCTTCTCTGGTGTTCATGGTGGACGAAGGCGGTAAGCGTATCCTGCTGACCGGCGATGCCCAGCAGGACAAGCTGCTCGAGGATTTGCAGGCTGCAGGTTTTCTCGACGCCGGCCATTGCCATCTCGATGTGCTGAAAGTCCAGCACCACGGTTCCGAACACAACATGGACAAGAATTTTGCCAAACGCGTGTCAGCGGACCACTATGTCTTTTGCGGCAACGGCAGTAACGGCAATCCCGAACGCGAAGTACTCGACATCATATTCAAGTCGCGCATAGGACCTGCAAGCCGCTGTGCGCTGGCCCCTGAAGCTGCGGGTCGCCCCTTCACCTTCTGGTTTTCCAGCAATTCCAGGGATCTGCCTGCTGACAGCGACAAGCGCGAAAATTTCGAGGCCACCGAGAAACAGGTTGAACGGCTCATAGCCAGAAGCGGTGGCCGGATGAATGCCGAATTTGTCGAGCACGACTTTCGCACCCTGGAAGTCTAGGGTCCTCACCCTGGCAACTCAGTTTCAAATTGTGCGCCAAAGCCTGATCGTGCAACCTTGATGAAGGCCGGGATTTGCTGAGCGAGCTTTTTATATCCAGTGTAATTCAGGCCATTTTGCTGCAATGACGCACAAAGGGTCCGGGTCGCAACACGAAGCCGGAGACTTCTCTATGCGCGATTGGGTTATTGATGCGGATCAATGCTCCGGTCCCCGATGGGCATATAAGTTACGAGGCAGCGTTACTCGGCCTGCGCGAGAATGCTGTATCTGTGAGAGCGCTGACAGTAATAGGAGGATTTCTTATGTCGATTGACGGGATTTGGAGCGGAGAGATCCTGGGGCCTTACGAGTGGGAGAACAGCGGTGTTTATATTCTGGAGGATGGACGCATTGTCGGGGGTAACAATCGTCATTATTCAACGGGCACCTACGAACTGTCCGGCACCAACTATAGCGCACAGGTGGTCGTTCACTACTATGGACCTCCCCGGGCAATCTTTTCTGAGGTCCGGAAGGAGTTCGAGATTAAAGTGTCAGGCAAGCTCACTGATGATATAATTGAAGCAACTGTTGTGAGAACTGACCGGCCTGGATCAGAAGTGATTTACCGCATGACGAAACGGATGGCTTTGCCTGCTAAAGCCAATACGTGACGAGCTTCCTAGATGCAGGAACTCGAGCTAAAGTTACTCATTGACAACGCAACAGCCAAAGAGATTTGGAATCGTGCAGTTGCGTCCGGACTGGCCAGTGTGATTCCTCGCGCCCGACGCGTGGATAGCACCTACGTTGACACTCCTGATTATTCGCTGCGCCGGAACGGGATTTCATTTCGCCTGCGCCGCGACGGGAAGCGTTTGCTTCAAACAGTAAAGGCTCATGCATCACTGCACGGCGGCATGTCGAATGTCACAGAGGTTGAAACAGTGGCTCCCGGTGGCCGGTTGGACATCGCCGCAATCCCTGAAGAGAGCCTGCGCGATGAAACCGTTGAAACAGTTAAAGGCGCGGCGCTAAAACCAGTTTGCGAGACTTTGGTAAAACGAACCGAAGGGGATGTCAGATCGCAAACCGGAACCCGCGCTTTGTTGGCAGTCGATGTGGCGGAGATCAAAGCTGACGGGCAATCTGGAAAATTCTATGAGCTTGAACTGGAACATTTGGAAGGGCCGCCGGGCGGCCTGTTTGATATTGCTCGAACACTCTTGCCAGACGGAGGTGTGAAGTTTTCCAGAAAGAGCAAAGCTGAACGCGGTTACTTGCTTGCCGAAACAGGCAATGTTGAACCAGAGCCTTGTCCGCGCAAAGCCAATACAGTTTCCGTTGCCAAATCTCAGACAGCTGAACAGGCGGCCCAACAGGTCCTGCGAGAATGCGCCGGACAGATTGTCGACAATATAGATGCCGTACTTCACCTGTCAGCAGCTGAGGGTCCGCATCAACTGCGGATCGGCTTGCGCCGACTGCGCAGCAGTCTGCAAGTCTTCAAATCTGCCGTGGGTTCTCCAATTGCAACGCATCTTGGTCAGGAGGCCAAATGGCTGGGGCAGCAAGTTGGCCAGCTTCGCGATCTTGACGTTGTATTGCATGAACTCGTCTTGCCGGCAGGCAAAGCATCTTCCAATGAACCCGGATTTGCCTTGCTTGCCTCCATGCTCGAAGAAGAATGCAGCCGTGTTCGTGATGACTTGCGGATGTGCCTAAAGTCAAATCGGGTGCAGGCATTTCTGTTTGACCTGATGCGATTCATCGAAACCCGCGGTTGGCTGAAGCCGGAAGACGAAAGTCAGCTCGACAAACTTGCTGCTCCAGTTAGACAGCTGGCTGCAGCAGCCTTGAACAAGCAATGGACAAAAGTCAGGAAACGAGCCCGGCATCTCAGGAAACTGTCTATTGAAGAACGGCACGAATTGCGTAAAGAGTTGAAAAAATTGCGCTATGCGGTTGAGTTTGTGAGGCCGCTTTATTCGGCTAAGAAACTGAAGCCTTTTCTGATACATCTCAAGAAGTTACAGCAACTGTTTGGCGATTTGAATGACGCTGCAATGGTCAGAAACAGGTTGCTCCAGGGTACGATTGCAGAAACAGACACAAAGCATGTTCAACGAGCAATAGGCTGGATAGTCGGAGCGAGCTCAACCCGGGCGGAAATAGGCTGGGAGCACGCGCAGGAACTATGGAAAAGCCTGAAAAATACCTCTGAGTTCTGGAAGTAGTTTCTGAGCCTTCTGCATCTCGACTTGACAATGGCGACGGCGCCGGAGACTGCAGAGATCATGAAGCAGGCTGGCTTTGATCGTGTGAAACAACCGACCGCAATGCATGGTATGCAGCGCTGTCAGCTCAGGAGGTAGAGGAGATTGAGGGACCACTTCGCGATCAGATTAAAGATGGAAGCCTGCTGGGTCATCGGATCTGCATCGGTCTGATTTGAGTGTATGTTCATCTGTCCTATAGTGGCGCAAAGCTGGTACCCGACGAGACGATTGCCGATGGCTGTTGTTGAGAAAACCGGGAAATGCTGGCCGATGCGATGGCTTTAGGAATTGACATTGACAGCCATCAAGGTGGATTATGGTGCCTTGCGTTAAGTTGAACATGAATTTGCACGGGAAGATATTCCAAACACCGAAGGGATGGAGGACAGATTGTGACTTTCGTTAAGCAAGGCGTCGTAAGAACACTGTCAGCCGCAGGTGTGGCTGGCGTCCTATTGTTTGCGGGTGCGAACAACGCCATGGCTGCAAGCTGCGGGCACAACTGGGCGAAACCTGGGAAATACAAGATTTCCGCCAGCTTTCGGGGCAAGAAGGAAGAGTCAACCAATGCTTTCCTGGGCAAGGACTGCCGCATCACCTTGCAGGTGCCGGGTGTGTTTACAGGCGGCAAGGTGAAAAAGCGTGGCAAATGTCTCGAGTTTTCCTTCAAGGTTGAAGGTGAAAAAAAAGTGTTCAGGGCCAAGTGGTGTGACAACTATGGTCTTGTACCGTGGAAGGACAAGACGATTCGCGCCAAAGTTACGCGACAGTTCAGCGTTTCAAACGAAAAGAAGACAAATTTCTGATCATCGCGTGTCCGCGAAGTCAGCTTTCAGAGCCATTCAGGTTTTGATTGAATCAAAACCGTGCTCTATCCCTTTATTGTCGCATTTCTTTTTTACAAAAACCGGTATCCACTCTTGTGAGAAATGCTCTAAAGGCGCAGCCAGTCTTGCGCCTCTTCGATCGTCTGGAACATGCCGATTGGCTTATCCTGATTCCTGATTGGCTCCAGCACATCCTGAAATCGCGGATCATACTGCGCAGGACATACTATAGCGATCTTGGAAATATAGCGATTGATTTCACGCGCAACAAATTCGCCAAAAGCCTCACTCTTGTCGTCTGTGTCTGATAAACTGTACTCGTCGAAAATCAAAAGCCATCTGTTGATGTTACCGGACACCACTTGTTCTATGGCAGCGGGAAAAGCTTGTTGGTAGTCATCTATGGTCGGCGGCGAACTGAAGTGGAATGAGATAATTCCATCTTTTTCATTGATCTCATACGTAATTGCCACCGGGCCCTCCCTCATTTTTCAACCGGCGACAACCGGTAGGAGCGACGATAGTTCCCGGCAAGGCAATGTCAAGCGCTGAACAAAATTGCATACCTTCCTCGATGAATAGCAAGGCTTCGACTGGCTCAGGTCAGCCTCTGAAACAGGTTGACGCAGATCAATGCAACGACATTATAGGAGAACAAGACTCAAAGTTGAATTAGTAAAGAGAAGGAAGCAGCAACCATGTTTATCGAAGAGTTACTGACTCGGGCCATGCGCAGGAGTCTGTGTTGTGCCGCGCTGTTGGCGGTTGTAGTTGGCAGCCCTGCACAAGCCGAAGACGTGTGGGTAAGCACATCGAACCAGGATTGCCAGGTGCTGGGTGATGCAGCACTGAAAGACAATGAAGCCGTGACATGGTCCGGCGCATGTCGTGACGGTCGTGCAACCGGGTCCGGCAGACTGGAATGGATCGTGGATGGCAAGCTTTCAGGCGACTATGATGGCGAGATGTCTGATGGTCGGTTCCACGGAAAGGGGCTAATGCGCTTTCAAGTTGAAAAGGGTAAGGGCTTTGACCGGTTGGAAGGGACCTTTGCAATGGGCGAACCCGAAGGCGAGGCACGGTTCGATGCTGCCAATGGCGACTTTTATACCGGTGGTTTCCACAAGGGCGAGCGTCACGGTGTGGGTTATTATCAGCTTGTGACCGGCGAAGAATATTACGGTGACTTTGAAAATGGTCAGCGTCACGGATTGGGCTTCTTGATTGACAACGACGGCAATGCCTTTTTGGGGCAGTTCGAGAACGGAGAGGCCAAAGGCGCAGGTGTTGTGGAAAGTAGTGATGGATCGAAATTCCAGGGCCAGTTTGCCAAGAGCCTTCCAAACGGAGCTGGCACTTATGTCGCGCCCAATGGAGATACCTACCAGGGTCAATTTACGGATGGAAAAGCAAACGGAAAAGTTCTGGTAACCAAGGCTGATGGCAGCCAGGTCATCGAAGATTGGAAAGATGGGGAGAAGGTAAAATGACTTATTCTGCAGATCACAGCAAAACAAGATTTGTTAGCGTTACATTTATGACACTTGCCATGGCATTGGCCTTGCTGCTGATGCCCGTACAGACGACGCCAGCTAAGGCGGGCGTATTTGGCGGCGCGCTTGGCGGCGCTCTCATGGGCGGCTTGATAGGTGGCCGCGGCGGCATGATAGGTGGCGCAATCATGGGTGGTATTATTGGTGGTGCGGCCAGGGCTTCACGGAGAAACCGCGGGCGTTATCGTAACCAGCGGCGAATGAACAGGCGATACAGACAATACAGACGACGCTAGGGTCGTTGACAAAAGATACAGGTTTAACGTCGGCGAGGTTATTGCCGATCTGAGCAAGGCAACCAGCAACCCGTCGATCATTGGATGCAACAATCAACGCCGCCGCCCGGACAGCTACATGTCTGGACGGCGGTCTTGCGATGCTGCAAACGCCGAGTTTGCTATGTGTTTCGCTGATCGCTAGCGTATTGCCAGGGTGCAAGTGATGAGGAAAGCAAGATAATGGGAAAGTTGGTCCGCAGTCTGTTGCTTGGCGTCGGTTTAGCGCTGCCCGTTATTGGGTTTTCGGCGCCTGCGGATGCCCAGAGCGATCTTGCCGCAGCAACAGCCAATCCGATCGCCAGCATGATAAGTGTGCCGTTTGAAAGCACCTGGGATTTCGGGGCAGATAATGGCACAGCCTACTTCTTGAACATACAGCCCGTTGTACCGGTGGCTGTCGGTGACTGGAACCTGATCAGCCGACCGATCATACCGGTTATTGACGTGGGCGGACTCACAACTGGCATACCGGGGTTGCCTATTGACCCCACTGACCCCGGTTTAGCCGGTATCAGCGGTGCAACCGGGCTTGGCGACATCAACTATTCGCTGTTTTTTTCCCCCGCCGACAGTGGCGCGCTGATCTGGGGCATTGGACCTTCAATTACGGCGCCAACGGCATCAGACCCGATCCTTGGTACGGAAAAGTGGAGTGCGGGTCCGACGCTTGTCGCCCTGGTTCAGCCGGGACCCTGGACAATCGGCATACTGGCGCGTCACCTGTGGTCATTTGCTGGCGCGTCCGATCGCAGCAATGTCAACCAGACCGTTCTGCAACCGTTCGTCAATTACAAGCTTGATCAGGGCTGGTATCTGAGTTCATCACCGGTTATGGCGGCCAACTGGGAAGCAAACAGCAGCAATCGCTGGACAGTCCCTCTGGGCGGTGGCGTCGGACGGGTATTCAAGATCGGTGAGCAGCCGGTGAACATTCGGGTTGAAGCCTACGGAAATGTTTTGGTGCCCGAAGGCGGGCCGGACTGGGCGACGAAATTCACGTTCCAGTTACTGTTCCCGCCAAAGAACTGAGTGGCGAAGACGGCGATGCGGCCTTCATTCATGATCAAAGGTGGGCTCTCTGCACTGCGCCTGGAATCATCATATCCCGGAAGTATCATAGCCGGCTAAATCAACAACATCGGCCACGAACCGGAGTATCTGGACGTCTGTGCAATCGCCTGGCGCATGCATCAACAGTGACCAGCGCATTCCGACCAACGGCCTTGTTGTAGAGCATTGCTCACAAAAGTGGATAGCAGTCTTATGAAAAAGAAGTGCGACAACAAAGGGATAGAGCGCGGTTTTGATTCAATCAAAACCTGAATCGCTCCAGTTGACAGAAATCAAAGAACACGACGGTATTAATTTCTATTTTTCACTTTTAGTCGCTGAAGCAATGGATGTGTTTGCGACACCCATTCTGGAGGCATGCAACTACCAGATGACGCCACAGAACGATGTCTAGCAAGAGATTCAGAATCGATCAGCATGATCCGCTGTCCATTATCACATGTGGCCGCAACAGGCAGTTTGAGATTTGTGATGAAATGGAACGAATAGCCGACCAATTGGGCGGTCCCATTGATGTTCAGCAATGCTCGTCTGTTTTCAATAGTTTGCGGCAGGAATTACCCTTGTATCATCGCGATGAAGAGGCCTTGTTCAATCTACTGGCGGAACGAAAGGCTGACGGCAAGGTTGTGGCGAAATGGAACGAGTTGGCCGCTTGTGAACATTCTGCAATCGAGTCTTACGCTTTTGAACTCGCCGAACCGCTTGGTAGCATAATTGCAGGAAACGCATTGGACAATGTTGAAGCTGCCGGATATCTGTTAAGATGCTGCTTCGAAATCACCCGGCATCACCTGCGTTGGGAAGATGTTACTCTGTTGGATCGATGGCAATATGCTGTCCAGGGCGCGGATATGGTTGTTCTCCAGGCAAGCCTGGTCCGTAATCGCCGCAACTTGCCGGGTTGTGGTTTGCACATAGCAGATTAACCCACCTGCCATATTGAAACGTTGCAACCAGATGGTCTAGGCTATTTACGTTGCCGGCAGGGTTAAGAGTGAATGTCTGGATTAGTACCTGTTGTTGAAACTGATTTGCGGTGTGCACGATGCCCCGTCCGTCACCATGCCGTTTGCTCAACGCTTCACGGAGCACACCTGCACGAATTATCCGATATCATGGCACACCGCCATTTTTCGGCGGGTGATGAAATCCTGCATCAGGAAGAAACCAGTCAATTGTTTGCAGTGATCGTTTCAGGTGTTGTGAAGCTGACAAGGATGCTGCCGGATGGACGCGAACAGATCGTCGGGTTGCTTACCGCAACAGATACCCTCGGTGAGATAGATGCTTCGGTTAGTCACAATAGTGTTGAATGTGTAACCGATGTGGAGCTGTGTTGTTTCAAGCGCACCCAATTCGAAGCTGTGTTTCGAGACCACCCCGAACTCGGACAGCACCTGTTGCAGAAATCTCGCGAGAACCTGGAAAAAGCTCAGCAAATGATGACTTTGCTGGGTAAATTGAGTGCAATCGAAAAGGTTGCTTCATTCCTGTTGTGGTTATGGCGAGAAGAGCGGAGTCATTGCCTGCACAAGGTTGATTCTGATGGAACTCCGACCATAAACCTGTTGCTAACGCGAGCAGAAATAGCGAATTTCCTCGGCGTAACACTTGAAACTGTCAGCAGAAACATAAGCAAATTGAGGTCCAGGGGTTTGATCAGGCCGATCGACACCAAGGTGATTGAAATCACCGATGTCCAGGGCTTGCGCCAGATTGCTCAATCCAATGACTGATGCATTGATGTCATTGTGCACTGTCATGTTCAACCGTTGAGCAATATCCGATGCTGGTTCAGGGTCTAAAGCAGACCTTCACATTCCGCATATGGCGGACTGATTGTCAAAGAATGTGCGCGGCTGGGCCGGATGTATCGGGTGTGGTCAAAGCGCATATCGTATCAAAACGACCCAGGCATACGCCAACAGCAATGCTATGATTGTTAGTTCGTTCATCTCGCGCTCCCGGGTTCCATCTTGTAGCGCTCACCCCTCAAAGTTACTGAAAAGGGCGTGAGCCAAGACACAACTACTTAATCTTTTGTTAAGCAAAATCCGTGCCAGCGGAAATTTACGGTGCGGCGATTGCTGAAAATACAGCTTGCTTCATGCTTTTTTACTTCACCGGGGTAACTCAACCAAAGCGAAGCCGATGCGCGCTTTCAGTCAATTTTATGGAAAATAGACGGCATGTGACGACGGTGGCTGATCACACTCTAGTACGGTCCTTTACGACCAAGCCATTGGCGATCCAGCCACCGCCACTGCACGCCATGATTGGTGTGGCATGCTGTGGCTCAATCTTTCCACATGAACCGGAAAAATCATAAGACAAGCATTTCCCACAAAAGTGGATACTGGTTTTGTGAAAAAGAAATGCGGCAACAAAATCGAACTGCTTCCACCATCACACGTCATCGTCTTGGCGGTGAACCAAGCAGGATGACGATCGGCCTGGTGCCTTCTGCATTCTCCAGGATGCCCTTCACGACCATAGTCAGCGGAACACTCAACAACATCCCCACCGGACCGAGCAGCCAACCCCAGAACACCAATGAGAGCAAGACCACCAGTGGCGATATACCAAGGTCGTTGCCAATGAAGCGCGGCTCGATGACATTGGACACCCCGACGTTGATCACGATGTATCCAATTGCCGTTACGATGCCCATGCTTGGACCGAGACTGATCAGGCCGAGCAGGACCCCAGGAATGGCGGCTACGAATGATCCAATGTTCGGCACGTAGTTCAGAAAGAATGCCAGCAAGCCCATGAACAAGGCGTTTTCAATCCCGAGCAGCCAAAGCCACAGGCTGACGAGCACGCCGGTCAGAATGCTCATGATTGTCTTCAGGGACACATAGCGTCTGACCGCTTGAACGTTTCGCGTCAGTTCGTTGACGCTGGGGTTTGTATCGCCGGTAATGGCCCTGACTTTTCTATCGAAGCTTCCTGCCTCAACCAGCATGAAGGCTGTAAAGATGAAGATCAGCAGGATCTGCCCCAGGGCGCCGGTGAGTGCACGAGCGATCGTACCCGCATAGCCAACGGCAAATTGCGGATTGAGATATTCAGAAAAAATTGAGGCTGGATCTTCCAGGCCGTGTCCAGCCAACCAGGCCATCAATGCACCAAACTGCTGGTTCAGACGCTCCTGATAGGTTGGCAGGTTTTCAATGAACTGGTCGAGCGAAGCTCTCAATACGGTGATCGCAAGCACACACAGCACAGCCAGCAGGGCGATGATCAGCACCAGGGCGAGGGGGCTCGGGAGGCCGGCATTCTTGAGCCTGAAAAAGGCCGGTGACAGTAAGATTGTAAGAAACACGGACAACAGAAATGGCACCACCAGTGAGGAGGCAATCTTCAAGCCCGCGAAAATGATGATGAGACAGGCAACTGTGATCAATGAACGCAACATGGCAGGGCCAAGCTATCGCAAGGTGCTGGCACCCGCTAGGCCGTATACTCATAAATCAGCCAGGCATTCCGACATCTTCGCAGTGGCTGCTGTCGCGGACTGCACGCAGCTCTGGCAAAAGGAGCGCTCCGACGCGAGCTGTCACAATACCTCCTGATAACCCGGTTGGCGGAGCAGGCGGTGTCGGCGGGTCTAGTGCCTCACTGGGCGCTCATTGCCACCAATTACGCCGGCTCCTTGTGAGTTAGGACATAAACAGGGTTGGTCTATAATAAAGCAAAGGTGGCGGAGCGGTACTTTCACTTTCTCTTCTCACTGTTCCATTTGCCAAACGACGTGGCGCGGTCCAACTCGTGCTGTCTCCGACCACAGCAAATTTTAGCCGACCGGCCAGCCAGCAGCTAACTGTTCAGCTTCAACGCTCATTCATGCTCGCCATCCCTGCGACGACCCGAACCATGAACAAACGCATAAGGTTTGGTCGCGGCCGCCGTTAGGGTTGCAACCGTAATTGCTGCGGCTCCAATCAGCACGGTGTGACCGATCACGGAGGCGGCAAGAAAAGTGTAGCTCCCGATCGCAAGTGAAAAACTCACCGCCCACATCAACCCCAATGCCTGCAAAATGTAATGCCGGATAGCAACATCCGGAATATTACGGACTGGGCTAATTTCATGATCAAAAATAAAGTTCCACGCATACCTTACGAATTCTGATATACTTCTGTTCATGATTTTTCTCCTTTTGACACAACTACGTGTCACTGTTGATAGTTCGACATTCTAACCTACTATTCATTCGTTGAGCTTTATTACGGTGTGCCTGACCAATTGGACCATCATGAAAATTTTCGTGATGTATCGCAGCCGTTTGCAGAGCGACCAGCTAAATCCACGGGACATTTCGAACTGCAGCAGCCGTTTTACCCGTCTTTTTTTGCGATGAGGACTGAACGTGTAAGAAACTTTTGGCTTGGAGGCAGTGAAATAGAGTTCATTGACTCTGTGGTAGCTGACAATCCACCAATTGAATTTTGGTGCGCGCATTGGAATCAAAGACCGCAGATTTTGGCATTCCGCCTTGGGAAAATCGCACCGTTGCACCAGCGATCTCTGAGTCAGACACCGTAATCTCCCTACCACCTGCTGTGTCGTCTACATCGATGGTAAACACAATACTTTGGCCTGCCTTTAGCTTAGCGATATCCAGCGTGATGCGACTGTCGCCATCCTTGACGTCTGAAACACCAAGCAATGCCTTCGCTCCCGCTGTAATCTCCAATGGTTGAAAAACCTCCACGCCCGCACCTTTTGCTGTCACGTCGAATATCAGACCTGATTTCGAGCTCGATAGGTCAAGCAATACCTTCGCATTTGTTATTGTGCAGGACCCGGTGTTTGCGAATGTGAACCGGTCCTTGGGGGCGCCTTCGTCAAAAGACACAGCCAAATCGGCCCGGGCCAGCGTGGCGATACTGGAGCACAAGACTGCTGTGGCGAACAGCGTTTTCAGCAAAGGCTTCATTGGTTGGTCTCCAAATTGGGTTACCAGGACGTGACGGGAACCCGAAGGTTGTTGCATTGGCAGCATATTTACGCCAGTTCCAGGCGAAGCACATTAACAGGACAAGACCGCCGGTTTTGCCAGCTTTTCTCGCAGGCGGCAGAAAACGTTCTGCGCGCCATTGCCCTAGTCGAGCGTTCAACCGATCCACTAACGCTTGACTTCGTACATCACCTCGTTGCGCCTGAACATGCCGGGAGTAAAGGGGTCATCGTAATACGCATAAACAGCCGAGCCAATTGTCGTATAACCTTGAGCATCCAGCCAATTCAGCAAGCGTCTTTCATTCATTTCGATTAGTCGGTCTTTTGCGCGTCCAGAAAATCTTATGGCCGCCCGTCGGGTGGGTGGAAGCGTCAGTAGCCGCACATCTTCTGTCGCCGGTTGCGGCAGGGAACTGATGTCCTTGTCGTCTGGCATGATGAAGTGGACCTTCCAGGTAGTGTCAGCATCCGGTTCTCTCTGCTGAGTGACCGGGGCAGTCATGGCAATCGACTCGCCTTGCCGATCTTTGGCAAAAATGTATCGCGCCAAAGGGCGAAAGCCCGCTCGAACAGCGCCGTCCCTATCACCGCTGCGGGTCACTTCAGCGACAGTCAATGCGCCGTAGTCACGAATTTCGATGTCGCTGTCCTTCCGAATAATCGTGAATGCTGGCTGGTCGATACTTCGCATGTAAAGGATCCAGCCCCCGACGACAGCAATTGCAGCGATCCCCAGTCCGGTCAGACCCCATGCGGCTATCGAAAAGATACGATTCACTACTAAGATCACCTTTAATAGAACGCTGTTAGCGCCTCATTGACCAATACACTTTCCACAAGGTTCTATGAAGCACAGCCGTCCAAACCCAAGCCTCATTCTATGTTCAGCAGCATGGCAGTTGCGATCATGCCGGCTGCGAAGGTGAGGGCAAAACTGAAAAAATAGAGCAAGCTGGCAGTAAACCAGATTTCCGATCCCAGGATGAGCGTGCCGAGCCCGGCGACATCGGTGAGAAAAAGCACCGTTGCTAGAAGCAAACCGATGCCAGCCCCCATCAGTGCTTGCTCAAGGAACAGTCGAAGCAAGCGGGGAGCTGCGAGATATCGCCGAACGACAAACTTCATTTCCTATTCAGCGCTCCACAACGACAATGGCCAGGTACGCTGAGTATATTATCAGAGTTGGACAGCACAATGTAGCAAACCGACCCGGCGGCGGGCATGGTTGGTTCACTCATCTCAAGTGGGCTCCCACAAACCACGCATCCTTGTCGACCGCCCTGGAAACGCCTGTCATGATATCCGCCGTGTCTGCGTCGCCAGCGCCGTCGGCTTCATCGATGGCCTCGCGGCAGGACTTTCCAAAGGCCGCCAGTCGCTCACTCAATGCCTCCAAATGCAGCTGTTGATCTGTTGCCGCCGCGGGGTAAGCTGGAAGAGACGTCGCAGCAGCGACAGATTGAGACGTGCCGGTTGCAATTCCACCAAGTTGGACAGCGCGCTCGGCCATTGTATCGGCGTGCTCGTCCATCCGGGCCGCAATGTCATCAAAGAGCTGATGCAGTGCAATGAACTGCGGACCCTGCACGTTCCAGTGCGCCTGCTTTACAGCAAGTTTGAGGTCGAGAGCATCCACAAGATGCTGGTTAAGCAGGCCAATCATGGATGATCGGGTATTACTATTGATATCGGTGACAAATGGTGTGCTCATAGGTTCAGGCTCCTGATAAATGTCAAATCTGAACCTCGTTAACGGTTGCACTCGACTTTTGGTTTGCCGACAACACTCATCAGTGATTATTGGTCGCGGCCGGTCCTCGCCGATGCCGGCAAGATCAGTGAGTATTGAGTTGTTGATTAATCGAACCCGTGCACGTCCCACCAAGCTTGTTCACAGTTGAATTTCCTCCGCGTCAAACTGAACCACTCTCGAACTGAACCGCCCCTCCAACCCCCGCGTTCACAAGGTCAGTAATTGAAAAATTAAATAACTTGATGCTGGTGGTCACAAGTGATCGGCAATTGATAAGGAAAATCGCATGCGTAGTTTATCAATAGCAGAAGCTCGGAAGGGCGACGATGGCAGCATTAATTATCGGGTTCTGATCGGTTCCACTACAAACACAATCTGCGGGCTCGTCGCTGCGGCCAAGCTGGCGTGACTGGAGCCGACAGGTAATTTTCGAATGGGTCAAGAGATCATGCCAACTGTAATTCTTATTGATGATGACAAGGCATTTCTGCAGGTGCTGGGACAAAATCTTGAGCGTCGCTGCTATGACGTTTCGGTAGCAACTTGTATTGATGAGGTGAAAGCAATCCTCCAAAATCAGAAACCTGACTTTGCGATTGTTGACCTGCATCTTGACAGCGATCATGGTCTTGACGTCCTTGACCTTATTCGCACCAGATCCCCGCGAACGATTGCGCTTGTCCTCAGCGGCTATATCAACGTTGGTACAGCAGCTGTTGCAACTAAACGTGGAGCAGCTGACTGCATAGTAAAGCCGGTGAGCATCGAGGAAATCGAACATGCCATGCGCACGGCCAGGACACGTGAAGAAGTTCCTTTACCAAAAATCCTGAAGCCCTCTGACGCTCAGCTTCAGCACATTGTGTCCCGCTGGGAAAAAAATGACCGTAACACCTCAAAGACTGCTGAAGAGCTGGGCATGCACCGCCGAAGCTTGCAAAGAACTTTGGAAAGAGCAGGCATCGATCGGTCCGACAAGGAAGCTGGAAATTCAGCTAGCCGCATCGAAAAGCTCGCTGCACGCTACCACGAGTGGATTTACGCTGCGGGTTCACAAAGGGACGTCCAGTGATGGGAAGTCGAGACTAGCCGGCACCAGTTGCACAGCGCAGAATGTCCTGTGTTTCCGATCCTGTCTTAAGGCGGTGGATTGCCGCAACGCTCGTCCGTCTACTGGTCCTGCTCGTTTCCAAACTACACAGCGCGAGTAGACGAAATCTCGGATGAAAGGAACGGCTACGCTCCCATGCAGAACAATGACACGGATCTGGAGTCGAAGCACGCGCAGGAAAAGAGCAATGCCCGACGCGGACACTGGCAAACGACGACCCCGACCGAACCCTCTCCTATTGCACGCCTTATGATGTTGGTTACAGGCATTCTGCGGCCACCGCGTGGGCACACAAGAGTTCTGACGGCGCTGGCCTTTGGTCTGACCGTGCACGCGGTGTTCGCGGCTGGTGTTATTGCAATGATTGTCGCTATGTTCTTCGGCATGAGCGAGAGCCTCGGGCATGTACCCTGGCCCTATGCTGCTTTGGCAAATACTGCGCTTGTGCTGCAGTTCCCGGTGCTGCACTCACTTCTCCTGACGCGGCGCGGGTCGCGGTGGCTGACCTTTGTTGTGCCTGGCCCCCATGGCGCAAAACTGGCAACGACCACATATGCGATTGTTGCATCAATACAGCTTTTGGCGCTGTTTGCACTCTGGACGCCCACCGGGATCGTCTGGTGGAGAGCTGAAGGCGGGGCACTCTACGCGATCACCTTTGCCTATGCCGCAAGTTGGCTACTGCTTGTGAAAGCAAGCTATGATGCCGGGCCCGAAGTCCAGTCTGGGGCCCTTGGGTGGATATCGCTACTGCGAGACATTGAGCTGCGCTTCCCGGACATGCCGACGCGTGGTCTATTCCGGTTCGTGAGGCAACCAATTTACGTCGCTTTTGCACTTACCCTCTGGACTGTTCCCGTCTGGACCCCTGACCAATTGGCGCTGGCGTTGATTCTAACAGCCTACTGTCTTGCCGCGCCGAAACTGAAGGAACGCCGCTTCGAATACCGATATGGCGAGCGGTTTCGCGCATACATGCGTCGCGTTCCTTACGCCGTTCCGCGTCTGAAGAGGGTGAAGCAAGATCATGGCTGATGCCTACCGAAATAATCTTGCCATCTACGATGCTGTCGCTGACCACTGGTGGACCGATGACATCCGCTGGGTGCGAACGTTGAAAAACCTCGTGCCCGGTCGCTTTGCCTGGTTTGATCGGCACGTCGAGTGGTCCGGCAAGTCCGTTCTCGATTTCGGCTGCGCTGGCGGTTTCATGGCGGAAGCCATGGCAGATCAGGGAGCGAAAGTGAGTGGGATTGATCCGGCCGTTCGGGCCATTGACGCCGCCCGCGCCCATGCTGCTGCGACCGGTAGAAACATCCAATACGATGTCGGAGTCGGTGAAAAGCTGCCCTACCAGGATGCCGTGTTTGACATCGTCGTGTGCGTCGATGTGCTGGAGCGTTTCTTTGATGCTCGCGGCGGCATGATTGAAGGCTGGAAGTAGGCGCGAGATGAAAACCGACAAGCTGATCCTGATCCTGGGCGACCAACTGAGTCGAAATATTGCATCGCTAAGAGCAGCCAATCGCTCCTGCGATCGCATACTTATGGCTGAAGTTCTGGATGAGGCCACTTACGTCAAACACCATAAGAAAAAAATCGCGTTCGTATTCTCCGCAATGCGCCACTTTGCAGCGCAGCTCCTGGCAGATGGTTGGAGCGTCGATTATGTCGAGTTGGACAATGTGGCCAACCGTCATTCCCTTACTGGGGAACTCGACCGGGCCGCCGAACGCTTGAAACCGGCACGCATTGTTACGGTGGAACCGGGCGAATGGCGCCTCCGATCGTCGATAGAGCGCTGGGCTGAAAACGCCACTGCGCCGATCGACATCCTGGAGGATGACCGGTTCATCTGTTCGCAGGAGGAGTTTGCCCGATGGGTGGAAGGCCGCCAGCAGTTGCGCATGGAGTTCTTCTATCGGGAGATGCGGCGCAAGACAGGCTTGCTGATGGATGGCAAGGAGCCGGCCGGGGGCAAATGGAATTTCGATGCTGATAATCGCAAACCGGCCTCGGAGGATCTCTTTGCACCCAGACCATACCAGTTCGAACCCGATACGACGACGCGCGATGTCTTAGCGCTGGTAGGTACCAGATTTGGCAATCATCTCGGCGATCTGGAACCATTCTGGTTTGCAGTGACGCCTGAGGCTGCCGAAACAGCTCTGAATCATTTTATTGAGGAAGCCCTGCCGCTGTTTGGCGATTATCAGGACGCTATGGTTGCGGGCGAGCCCTTTCTCTATCACTCAATGCTTGCACTTTATCTTAATGTAGGCCTGCTTGACCCGCTGGCGGTCTGCCGGAGCGTTGAGGCAGCATACCGGTCAGGTCGCGTCCCGATAAATGCCGCTGAAGGCTACATTCGGCAGATTATCGGCTGGCGAGAGTATGTGCGCGGTATCTATTGGCTAAAGATGCCTAGTTACTCTGATGAAAACTTCTTTGGCGCCACCCGCCGCCTGCCGGCATTCTACTGGAGCGGGGAAACCGATATGGCGTGTCTTGGGGCGGCGATCAAACAAACTCTGGAAGAGGCCTACGCCCATCATATCCAGCGGTTGATGGTTACCGGCAACTTCGCCATGCTGGTGGGTGTCGATCCCAAACAAGTGCACGAATGGTACCTTGCCGTTTACGTAGATGCTTTCGAATGGGTCGAACTGCCGAACACGATTGGCATGAGCCAGTTCGCCGACGGCGGCCTGCTTGCCTCAAAGCCCTATGCGGCAAGCGGCAACTATATAAACAAGATGTCTGATTATTGCCGGCCATGCCGTTATGATGTAAAGCGGAAAACAGGTCCTGAAGCCTGCCCGTTTAACGCACTCTATTGGGACTTCCTCGCGCGCAACCGCCAGAAACTGAAATACAATCACCGGCTTGTGCAGGTCTACCGCACCTGGGACAGGATGGCAGACGAGAAGAAGGCGGAATATCGTCGAAGCGCGGCACAATTTCTGAGTGCTCTGGACTGACAGGTTTCATGTTTTCTTCGACGCTCGACGATGGCGCTGGGAGCGATAGAAAACTCTCGCCCAGTCCCTGGCTCACTTTTGGCGCCATGAGAAGGGCCGGTTGCGGATCCGACCAAAATAGCCAGGCGTATTAAGCGCATTATCACCAGTTCTGTCGGGTATTGTTCTCACACAAACAGGAAAAACCCCAGATGGCACACACCACAATTGTCCCGTCATCCTTTAATCAACTGCGCCGTAAGCAATCCACTCTGACCAGTCCGGCGTAATCGGGATCAAAGGATCAAGAAATGGATGCGCCCGCTCAGGAATTGCTCACAGCAGACTGCTTTGCACGACCAGCCCAAGCCACCCGAAAGCATGCTCTCGAACGATTGGAAGACTTTCTTCCTCGCGCGGGAAAAACCTATGCGGCAATGCGCAACAATGATTACGGCCCGCAAAACCGGTCAAACGTATCGACGTTGTCTCCCTGGATCCGGCATCGTCTGATCCTGGAAGAAGAGGTTATCGCAACCGTTTTGGGCAGGCACAGTTTCAGTGCCGCTCAAAAGTTCGTGCAAGAAGTATTCTGGCGCACGTACTTCAAGGGCTGGCTTGAACAACGCCCGCAAGTGTGGATCCGCTACCGGGTAGATGTGGAGAATCTGCTGGGCCAACTTGCCACGGAAAGCCCTCTGCGTCAGCGCTATGTAGCCGCGATCGAAGGAAACACAGGCATCGACTGTTTCGATGCTTGGGCAAACGAACTCGTCGAGACAGGCTACCTACACAATCACGCGCGGATGTGGTTTGCGAGCATCTGGATATTCACTCTGAAGCTTCCCTGGCAACTTGGTGCAGATTTTTTCTTAAGGCACTTACTCGATGGCGATCAAGCTTCGAACACGCTCGGTTGGCGCTGGGTTGCCGGGCTTCACACCAAAGGCAAGACCTACCTGGCGCGTGCTGCCAATATCGAGAAGTTTACAAATGGCAGGTTTAATCCCGTCGGACAACTCGTTGCTAACGCACTGCCACTGGCGGAGCCTGATGCCGGTCCGCCAATAAAGCTGTTGCCCCCGGATCGGTTGAGCGCTGATACGCCATTTGCGCTACTGGTTACCGAAGAGGATTGCTCTCCAGACAACATGGGCCTGCCGGGCAAACCAAAGGCAGTCTTGGGGCTTTCAGCACCTGGCTCACGCTCGCCGCTACCCCAATCGCCCTTGGTCGAGCAGTTTTCTTCAGCCGCCATCCGGAATGGACTGGCACGCTGTTCTGATCGGTTTGGCTTGGTTGCTACGCAACGGCAGTCGCGCCGCTGGGCAGACGATCTCACAGAGCTGGCTCAGCAAGCGAATGTCAAAACCATTGTAACGGCGCACGTGCCTGTAGGCCCGATCGCCGATCTTGTGGCTTCAGCGAGGCGCACCTTGCACCAGCGCGGCATCGAAGTTGCGCAGATCAGTAGGCGTTATGATGTCGCTAGTTGGCCCCACGCGACCAGGGGTTTCTTCGCGTTGAAATCGAAAATCCCCAAGATCCTGTCTGGACTTGCGCTGACAACGTAATGCTGGGCAGCACCTTCCACTCAATTCAAACGTGATTCACGGTTGTCAGTCTGGTTGACATAGATCTGTCGAGCAACAGCAATAGTTAACAACATGGTCTTCCCCTTTTCTCGTGGACACCTAAAGTAAGGCGCTATGGGGGCTGGGAAGTGTTTTATGACGAAGCCGAAGCGATACAAGCGTTTCGGTTGCAAGTTCAAACGCGAGGATATTATGCGGGGGGGGGTGAGGCAAGAATGACGGACCGGCCGGGGTGCGATGAACTGGCGGTTAGTACGCGTCAGTTCGAGCAAAGACACGCATGTAGAATAGATCACAGCCAACCGATGAGACGAAGCGATGGATGAATTCGAAGAACTCTTCTTGCGTTCCGACGATATGGATTTTGACGCCAGATACGAAGCCAGCTGTCACTGCGGCACGGTTCGATATCACGTTTCCTGCGATCCCGTGGACTCGAAAATTTGTCACTGCATCATGTGCCAGAAGCTGCATGGTGCACCGATGCAGTGGGCCGCCATATTCCACAAGCACCACGTCAGATTTAGTGCGGGGCTGGAACATTTGCGGTTCTTCAACGGCGATCTGAACACGGCAGAGAGAATTTTGCCCTGCAAAGTCAGCTGCAGTCTTTGCGGCACACCGATCGCTGATGAGGGAAGAAAAATGTGGCTCGGGTTTCCGTCGCTCTTCGATTTCGGGACACCACCCATAATACCCGAGGCATTCAAGCCGAAGTGTCACATATTCTACGCAGCCAGGGTATTCGACATGGACGACGGCTTGCCCAAATGGGCAGGCCACAGTGAAAAGTCGGCTCGTCTTGAGTGATTGATCTCTCGTCGCAAGCATAGGATACCAGTTTTTTGCAAATGAGCCGAAGCCGCCGCGTGCCTGCTTATCCCCGGCAGCAAGAAGCGCGAATTGTGCTGCCAATTTACCGGCCGAAAAGCAACAGCGCGGCATCTTCAAGGATGTTCCGGTGATCGAAGGCAAGCTGTTGATCGCGCCAATCGGCTATCCAATTCGCCGCGCTCGCGTCATCACCCGCCACGGGCTCTACATGCGGCATACGTGCGGCAAAAACAACTGAGCATACGTGTCCACGAGGATCGCGATCTGGATCTGAATAGACCCCCAGCAATTGCAGCCTGTCAGGCGTAAGACCAGTTTCCTCAAACAGTTCGCGCCGGCAGGCATTCTCGACGGTCTCGCCGACTTCGACGAAGCCGCCGGGCAGGGCGAACTGACCCTGGAAAGGTGGATTCTTCCGCACAATCAGCAGTGCGCAGCGGTTGTCTTCGAATACCGCGCAATCCACTGCCAGCAATGGCGTCTTGGGAATTGGCATCGTCTGGGGGTTCTATCTGTTTTCGGTGCGGACCAAGTCAACCGAAATATTCGGGCAGTGTCAAAATTCGCTTCCTCAGCAGGGCGGCCGCGCCACTGACTCTGGCAATAGCTGAATCGGCGCCAGGAGGTGTTCGAATAAACCAGCGGCGTCTGGACTCGACTGGAAATCAGGTGTCTAATACCCATCTATCCCTGCCAGTATCTGGTACTGGGAACTTTCCTGTTCGTAGTGTTGTGTCTCTGCAATCACGCCGACCCGTCGGCAGATGTGTGTTGGCAATAGTCGGCACCGCTTCTGCCTAAACCTTATATAATGCGGAGTGAAACAATGACTAAAAGCCAGAAGACCATTCAGTCTGAGACCCCCGACAACCCGGCAGATTTGCCTGCCGCCGTGGCGCTGCTTTTCGGTTGGAACATGGAACTGTCGAGGTTTTATCTGCATCGATACCAGCAGTATTGTGCCTTACCAATTAATTTTCTGTCGTGTCATTCAGTGGAAGATTTGCGCACCAGACAAGCCGAGTTTCTCAAGCAACTGATGGACGAATATCGTATCGGTGCACAACGTCTGTCAAATATCGCAAACGCAGACGAGGCAGTTCTGAAGCTGGATACTGACTATTCAGCAACACTGTTGAAAGCCCAGGAGGATGCAGCCGCTATAATCGATCAGGCTAAAGTCCAGGCCAAGCGAATCCTTGATTCAGCAGAGAAACAAAACAAGCCAAGTCAGACGGAAACTGAACAGACTGCAATTAAGAAACAGGCATAAGCTGTTCGTCCCGGTTCTGTGGCTGATGTAATCACAAAGCTGATTGGCCGTTTTGTGTCATTTCTCTTAGATTTGTACATGGGACTGCACATTTTTTGCAGGAATTGCTTCCGCGCGGACTGAAGAAGCCGGTCATGTTTTTCTTGTCTGCGACCTAGCCAGTTGCATCATCGAAAGCGCAGCGAGTTTATCCGACAGCGCGAACAAGCCCGTCTTGCTGTTAGCAGGCTTGCCCATTTGAAGTTTCTTGCATCAACTCACCGGCCCATACTCCGATTACCCACGTCCGCAAACGGTCAACAACAGCGACGCTGGCTTCGGGAATGTCACGATGCCGGTGGAGGAGACGTTTGGTAAAATACAATTCGGACCAAAACTGATAAACTTTTCCGAGGTAACCAATATATAATGGCTAGGGAGAAGTCTCTTTGAAGTGGTCATGGCCCGTTCTCGGCATTGCGCTATGCCTGATTTTGCCAAATGCGGCATTTGGGTTGAGCTGCGCGCGACCGCATCTGGACAAGACCACGATTGATGCCGCCGTCATGATTTTTGAGGGGATTGCGGGTCCGAAACGCTCACTCAATTTTCGCGAAAAAGCTGTGATGAGAATGCACGCCATTAAGGGAAGAGGCGGCAGCATCGAAGACCTCAGGGTCTACGAGTTTAAAGTGACCCGGGGTTGGAAGGCGACAGCAACAGGACAGAGCGTCGATGTGCTCTTCAACAGCTATTGGGGAGACGGCTTTGCTTCGGGTGAAGCTTACCTGGTTGTCATCCCGCAACAAATTGGAAATCTCTTTTGGTCACCGCTTTGCGGCCACACAATCGATGTGAAGCACGCAGCCAAGTTCGGAGATCTCGCGCTGCTGGACCGAGTAATAGGTATTGGCCACCATATGAAAGTCGCGATGGCGGATCGTGCCTGCCGGCGCGCAGGCGACTGCGCCTTTGTGCAAACCCACTGTGGCGCGTGTAGCTGCGGCACACCGGTAGCAAAGTTTGCGGCCAAAAGTTACATATCGAAATTTGAGAGACTTTGTGCGGCTATTCGAATTGCTGAGCGTTGCGAGATGAATTGTCCACCTCTCACGCCCTCCTGTACAGCTGGGTATTGTGCAGCGCCGGATTAGGTTGTTGACGAAAAACAAGCTCCTTGCGGACCTTCGCCGCAATTGCGAAAGCGCGGCGCCCAATTGATGGCAATACGGCCGTTGCAGGCGTTCTAGAGAAAGTCTGAGAAAGCCTTCAATACCGTTTCGGGGGCTTCCAGTTGCGGAAGATGGCCCACGCCGCCCATTGTCTCAAACCGGTCTTGACCAATAAGCTTGTACAGCGCTTTGCCACGCTCGATTGGTATCCATGGATCATCTTCACCCCAGACAACCTTGACCGGGCATCGGATGGAACCAAACAGCGGCTCCACTTCAGCGGTGTATTTCTCATCCGCCTGAGCAAACTGTCGATAGAAACTTCCGGCTCCTTCATCAGTAAGCCACGGTGCAACCAATTGTTCGAAGTCGCCCTGAGAAATATCGTTGGCGAGCGCGCCTTGAATATAGGCTTCTACGATGGCCTTGTGGATATGGGGCGGAAGCCCCTGGAACGCTTCGACGTGTTTTCCGACGTGATCAAAGAACTCTGATCCCCATGGGCGCATTGCGACCACATTCATCAGGACATAGCGCTCAAAGTCGCACCCGTGAAGCAAGTGCGCGCGCAATGTTGTGGCTCCGCCAAAATCATGCGCGATTACCGTCGGTCGACTTACGCTCCAATGTGTCAGCATCTCAGCAAAAACCTCGCCTTGAACGTCAAGAGAGGTGCGCTGGTCAGCCAGCTTCTCAGATTGTCCATAACCCGGCATGTCATACCAGTGCACATTGTACTTCTGGGAGAGCTGCGGAATGACGCGGTGCCAAGAATAGGAAGACCAAGGCCATCCGTGCGCTACTACCAAGTCAGGCCCATGACCGCACCTCCCTGCCGATACCCGGCCGGCAGAAGTCTGAAACTCTTCGGTCAAATTCCACCGTAACATTGATCGCCATCCAGTTCTGGTCGTTCCTCAAACATTACCCGCGCAGCTGCACTTTGGGTAGCACCTCGGAGAAATGCCGGGACCTCGCTTTGGGCTCGAAGTTAGCCTTTGCTGCATTGCACCAAGACGTCCGCACCGGATCAAAAAATTGCCGGTTTTGGTTGTCGTTGAGATTGCAGCAATGCTCCCGAAAGCTGACCTCAACAGATATCACCCAAACCGCTGTCGCTGATACCCAAGAGGGCGATGCTGACTGTTTCTCCAGCCAAACCGGTTGTAAACCAGTCAGCAACGATAATTTGAAGTCCTGATTGTCTTAACCCTAAGTCACCGTCATAGTGTTGTGAGTAGGGCGGGGCACTGGTGTATGATCGCGACAGGGTATCAAGACCTTGAACCAGCATAGCAGCATGCAGACCGCAGGTTGAACTGGGAGAATTGACCATGAAATATCTTGGCATCAAACTTGCGATCGCCTGTTTTGGGGGCATGGCCGTGTTCGTGTCAGCGATGCCAGGCAGCGCTCAGGCTTACGAAGTGATTGCGAAGGTGAACTTGTCGTCCCAAACCATGACGGTCATAAAAAATGGCGTCGCAAGATATCGCTGGAATGTCTCGACCGCTCGCCGCGGCAAGGTCACACCGACCGGTCGGTGGACTGCCAAGTGGCTTGCTCGCCATCATCGCTCCAGTCGGTACAACAATGCTCCCATGCCCTATTCGATTTTCTACAATGGGAATTTTGCCATTCACGGTACAGACCAGATATCCAAACTTGGGCGCCCGGCATCATCTGGATGCATCAGACTGCATCCCAAAAATGCGGCCGTTCTGTTCCAGATTACCAAGCAGGCGGGTCTAGACAACATGCTGGTTGAGGTCGTGCGATAAACAAAAGCTGCTGTCTCTAAGGAAACTAGGCCCCGTTTTTGCGGCCTGTGCAAAAAATCCCGGCCCTAACCGGTTTGAGACAATGGTTGCTCCGGGTCAAAAAAGCCCCTTCTTGAGCCGAGGCACAGTACTTCTGAAGTAGCCCCAACTACGGACTCTTTTATCGAAATCGTCTGTAATATGCCTGAAATCAGACTGATTTCAGCGCCCGTCAAACCGGTGAAAATGTGCCAATTCCCGATATTTTCATGGCTTGCGAACCGCATGCCTATCATCGGGCATGCCCGTCACGGCTTCCAGCATCGCAACACAGCAGCAGCGTTTAATCGCACACCCCTCCCGCAAACAAATTGTTTGTGTAAACCTTGGATCGCCACCGGGGCTAGACATGGAATGGCTTCTCGTAATTGGGCGTATACGCTGAGTTACTATAGAGGAAAAACCCCGATGAAATCTTTGTCCAGGTTGGCTACCAGCTTTCCGTTGGAAATATTTTCTAGTGATTTTGATTTGTTGTATTGAACCATTTCAGAATAACTCATATCGATTCCGACATTTTTTATTGTCTCTAACTTGGTGTTTCTTATCGCCTTATTGTATATTTCATTATCAAATTTGATCTTCTTTATCCCCATATGGATAAGTCGCGTCATAATATCCCTATCATGGTGACCACAAGGGAAAAAGCTTTCATCGTAACCACCGGCTTTAAAAAAATCATTTCTGTAGTAGCAAATGCGACCACAACTGCCGGTCCGAGTTAGATTATTTGATTCTTGGTGGATAAATACGTTTTTTCCCTCATTTTTAAATATATCTAGAATAATATTACCTCCATTTTTACCTGTATAATTATCACAATCCAAATTAACAATTACATCACCACTAGATAATCTATGGGTCGTATTTTTACATATTGGCGCATGGAAGTTTTTTAATTTCGATGTATGGTAATAACGTAAGTATTTAGAATCTATATAGTTTTTCATATTACGATTTACAAATTCAAATAACCTGTAATCACCATCGATAATGAAATCAACCAAGACAAACTCGATAAAGTCGGAATAGGCTTGGTTGTCTGCCAAATTCACAGGTAGGGTTTGAGAAATTTGTTCAATTCTCTTCATATGTGTAGTGCAAAAAGAAATTTTTTTGTTTTTCACGGAACTCGCTCCTGAGTCTTTTCACTCGACACCTAGACACGGTTGATGCGACGCATTTTCAACTACTAACCGACATCCTCCTTTGGTCTGCATTTGGTGAGACTATGGGCGCCGAAGTTGCGATATCAAGCACTTTCTGGCTCCGTTCCTTCTGGTTGCCGCAGACGCGCCGTAACTTTACAGGAGAACTGGGTCTGCCACCCCAGATTGCGGCGCTCCAGTTTTGCTGCAAAGGCGGACTTTACTTGCTTCCCGCGCCAGGACTGAAAGCGGGAGGGATCAGTCTGGGCAATGAACTCTGCAAGCTCTGACGGGTCGTTGAAGTTGCGAACGTCCACATAACTGTCGTCAGCAGGAGCGAACTCCTGAATGTTGGGAGCACCCAGGTAGACTGGGACGGTACCCATCATGAGCGGATGGTAGAATTTCTCTGTGACGTAGTCAGCGGAAATGCTGTTCTCGAACGCGAGTGTATAGCCATATTTGCGAAGGGTCTTCAGCTTTGTTTGCAGTCCACGATCCCACCAAAGCTTCCTGTTGCGCATGAAGCGGCCATAGGAGTGGACATTGAGCCTTTCGCATAGCGCCGTCATGTAGTCACGTCGCTTGCTCTGGTCAAAAGCGCTGGAAACAAAGGCGCAGCATAGATGCTTGCGCGGCTTGGAATCAATTTGTCCAATCATCTCGCGAAAGTTGCCTGGAATATAAGGGGTCCAGATATCCGCACCCTGCCGGTAACTCATTTCGAGATCAAACAGCGCCATGAAAGCGGGATCATTCATCTGCCGGTAGATAGCTGCGCTCTCCATCGACTCGATCACCCAAACCTGTCCCGCTGGCGCTATTCTGCGTAATTGGAAAAGTTGGTCGATGTCATTGGTGACTATCATGCTGGGCAGATGCACAACTACGCAGTCAGCCCGTATCAGATCTTTCGGATCGGTCAGCAATTGGAAGCCAGGCATCTCGATTTTGTGGGCCCAGGCAGGAAATGAGCGACTGTGAAGATGGAAAAGGGTCTTCGTTGGTGCCGTCGCATTGGATTGCTGGTCTGCTTGCATGTCTGCCAACCCGCTGGCCTGTGCCTTGTTCAGTTCAACACTCTATAGTCGGAGATGCCCGCTCATCCCCAGGTAACGACGTACTCCCGCAGCCTGGCAGAGCGTCTGTTTCGTGTCATCAACGATTATCAGGACACCAGACCTGCTAAAATGCTCATTGCCAAGTGGCCCAGGAAAAATCAGCGATACATTGAGGAATACAAGTAGGTTGGCAGTAATTTCAGAAATGACGTTTCAGACTTTACGAGATCCTGTACGAACGAACCGAGATGGAGTCCCGTCAACTGCTCGCAGCTTGTATATCCATGCTTCTTGTACAACAGGCTAAACAGCGACTGGTCATGGCGATGTGCCCTGAAGTCAATAAATTCTGGTAGGCCGCACATAGATGGTAAGTCAGATACAAGTCGCACCTGGCAAACGAGTTTCATCCACTCCGCAACGAACTGACGACTGGCCGTGCAATTGACAAAGACAATAGTTCCAGCCCGCAGCTGTGGTGTGTCAATATAAGCTGGTTTGTCGCAATTCATTAGAACGAATGCATCTCTCTTGGTCCATTGGCGTTCTACAAATCCCTTTCCCACCTCGAACCCCAATACGCCATCGGTGAGCCTTCGACAGGCATCTGCCAGTGGTTCAAGGGAAGAAGTTACAAGGGTACCGCTATCACAATAAACAATGACATCTCCCGGATCTGAATTGTCCAGAGCATCCAGAATAATGTGAGGTTTCCAAAGCCACATCCCGGCTCCCCTCAAGATGCCCAGGAGGAACCGATTGCTTTGGACAAAGTCGTCCGGCAGGTGCTTTGGTTGATACCGGATGCAGCGGTTTACGCGACCTTTTACGATAGCAGAATATGCATTCATGCGTTGCCGGCGCTGAAATCCCACACTCGCATAATTGATTAGTATTGTGGTCATACGAATGGGCGTGAGTGCGAAAGAACCAGAGTCAAGTGTCTCGCTCCAGGATGGCAGGGGTTGGGCAATTCACTCCAGTCTTTATGTAGCACAAGGTTATGCACAACTTAGGGCTGTGCCGATGACTTTGACCAGGGGTTTTTTGGCTAGTATGGGCTAACCGCGAAAGCAAAGCTGCCATTCATCGTATGCAGTGAAGGACATCGAAGGGCTATTTGCTACTGTTAGCCACAATGCATCCAGATGCCCGGGGCGGGTCAAAACCGGCCGGTTTGGCTTGTTGCTGAAAACGGCAGCTTTACCCTCGATAACAAACCCTGCTGGCGGTCGGGCGGAGAGTCCGGTTTGTGCCATGTGTGGACGGCTCCGTGTTGTCAAGGGAGTTTTGAACGTTGCTGCACTTGCTGAATGTCTGCAGAGGGTCAAGCGGGAAACCGGCGAGACGACCTTCAAAGCGGAGGACGGCAAGGCCATAATCGAAGATGAGAACACGGTCCACTGGCTGTTCAATCCGGGAGGCCGGATATCTTCGAAAGGTCAGTGATCAGGTCTTCCGTCATGCCGTCGGCGAAGTACTCCTGGCTGGCGTCTTCCGACATGTTGTTGAAGGGCAGTACGGCGATGGGTCTCGCCCGATCTTTACGTGCGCATTGGAAGGACAAGAACCACTCTCAGAACTGATATCAGCCCAGCCGGCTCTCGAATGTGTCATAGGCAAATTCCCGAATAACGCTGAGCTCATCCGTCTGCGAATCCCAAAGTGCGATTGCAGGAAGTTGCGTGCCGTTGAACGTCGTCGATTTCACCATCGTGTAGTAAGCCTGGTCCAGGATGATCAACCGGTCGCCGGTCTTGGGGCGATTCTTGAAACGATAGGTTCCGATGATATCGCCGGCCAAACAGGTTGGCCCGCCCAGGCGAAACACCCGGTCATCCTGCTCGACAGGTTCCGTGACAGAATCGAGCAAAACCGCACCAAGCAGATCCGGAGTGTAGGGCGCCTCGATGACGTCCGGCATATGGCAGGTTGCAGAGGCATCCAATACAGCGAAATGGCCGTCGTTCCACCCGGTGTCAACAACCTCAGTGACGAGCGCGCCGGCATTCAGCACCACTGCCGTACCGGGCTCGAGATAGATCTGCAGGCCCCAGCGTTGCCGGAACGCGCGCAGCCGGTCGGTCAGGCGTTCCACCGGATACTCTGGGTCGGTCAGAAGCTGCCCGCCTCCCAAGTTGATCCAATTGATATCTCCGAACAGATGACCGAACCGGGATTCCGTCACCTCGAGCAGCCGGTCGAAGGGTTCGTAACCTTGATCGCAAAGCGCATGCACATGGAAGCCGGCGATCTGTCCAAGCATGTCTACGCTGAGGTCTTGTGCCAGGATGCCAAGCCGAGACCAGACGGCACAGGGGTCGTATGCGGCGATCTCGACCTCGCTATGCCGTGGATTAATTCGCAGGCCATATTCACACCCTGCCGAGGCTGAAAGATGCGGCGCAAACCGCTCCCACTGTTTCAAGGAGTTGAATATCAAATGGTCAGAGTAAGTCTGAATTTCCTCCATATCGGCCGGCTTGAGCCCCGGCACATAGGCATGCACTTCGCCGGCAAAACGTTCATGGCCGAGACGCGCTTCCCAAAGCCCGCTTGCGGCAGTTCCATCGAGATAGGTGTCGACAATGGCGGCCACCCGGAAGCAGGCAAAAGCCTTGAGTGCCAGCAGTACCTTCACATCCGCATCGTCCGCGATGCGACGCAAGACCCGTAGGTTGCTCTCAAGTGTTGCAAGGTCAATAACGTAACATGGGCTCGGAACCCGCGTCGGATCGAATTCCGAGAAAACGGTTTGCGTTTCAGTCATCTTCGACAGGCCAGGAACCGTCCAGGGGCAACTCTCGTGTTGTCCAGCCAATACCAACTTCGGGCATCAGTTCGAGGAACGGATCAGGATCTAGCTGTTCCACATTGACCATGGTTCCCGGCCGCCACACGCCGCGCGCTAACAGTATCGCGGCGGTTATTGCCGGGACGCCCGTAGTGTAGGAAATCGCTTGTGAACCGACTTCCTCATAGCAAGCCCGATGCTCGCAGGTGGAATAGATGAAGGAACGCTTGTCCTGTCCATTACTCACGCCGCGGATATCGCAACCAATGCACACCTTGCCCGTATATCCCGCCGCAAGGGTCGACGGATCCGGGAGAACCGCCTTGACCATCCTGACCGGCGCCAAGTGCACGCCGTCGACTTCGACGGGAATACTTGACAGCAGGCCGAGCCGGCAGAGCACGTCGAAGACTTGCAGGTATCTGTCGCCAAAGCCCATCCAGAACTCAATGCGCCGGGCCTCCGGAACGAACCGCGGTAGCGAATGGAGCTCATCATGTCCCATCGAATAGACCTTGTGTAGCCCCACTTCCGGCAAGTTGACCTTACGGGACTTGGAATGATGTGGAATGGTACGGAATTCTCCATCCTCCCAGTAGATCACGTCCTCCATGATCTCGCGAAGGTTGGTATCCGGATCGAAATTTGTGGCGAAATATTTGCCGTGATCGCCACCATTCACGTCAATGATGTCGATGGTATCGATAACGTCGAACTGATGCTTCTTGGCATGGGCGCAAAAGACATTGACGACGCCCGGATCGAAGCCGATGCCGAGTATAGCGGTCAGGCCTTTGTTTTCGAAGTGCGGTCTGCGCGGCCATTCGAAACTCTCATACCAGGGCGCCGGCGAGTTCTCGGTGTGCTCGTCCTCGGCCACTGCGGTGTCAATATAATGGGCTCCAGCTTCAATACAGGCATCCATCAACGGCGCGTTGCAGTACGGTGAGGCGACGTTGACAACAATTTCAGATGCAGTTTCCCGGATGAGTCCGACCATGCCATCGACGTCGTGGGCGTTGATATTGCGCACTTTAAGTATCGGAGCCTCGCCCTGCCCGGCCCAGCGCTTCTGGGCATCTTCGGCAATCGCCTGCGGCTTTGCAGACGACCGGCTCGCCAGCAGGATATTGCCGAATTCGTCACGGAACTGTGCCGCCTTTTGAGCGGTGACGGCACCCACGCCACCGGCTCCGACGATCAATAGGTTAGGTTTTTTCAATGACTTCAAATCACTCAACTTAATTTTCGGTTGGGCTCCAAGGTCCTCGGCGGTCAATCGGTCGAGGCGCGCCGCGAATTATCCCCCGCCGTTGAAGACGGGTTCGCCCCAGCCGACATCAATTCCATCGGGGTCTCGACGGATGCGTATAGCATGCCTGCTAGACTGGCTCCGTTGACATTTTACGACAAAATCGTTGCTGGATCGGTCATCCGGATAGAAGTCGCGGTATCGCCGCGGTAAACCAGTTCATCGCTGTTGGTGATCGTGCCACCTTTTTTGGGCACTGGATAGCATGCACGAGCAATTATTTATAGATACACCATACACTTAGGATGAAATTTTGGGACGATGAGGACTAAGTATGCCATCCGCTACCTTGATCCTCACGGTTTGCCTTTTGGTGATTTGCAATCGGTGCTGACCGCATACAAGCGGATGAGGTGTTCGGCGTGCGGAGCCGGCGTTGGGCAATGCTGTTCCCGGCCAGATAGCCGAAGCCCAGCGCATGGCCCGTGAATGGTTCACCAAGCATCCGCAATAGAAGCTCGGCGTTTGTTGGTTTATTGTTACGCGTTACGTCCGATTATGATCATCAAGAAATTGCCAGTGAAGCCAACTGGTTTTGTCTCTCAGGTATCGCTTGATGAATGACTAACCTCTCAGGCGACGCCTCTATTTGCGCCAGATCGCCTTGCTGCAACGTAGAGCATTGCTAGATGAATGAGCGATCTAATCGTACCACCACGAACATATGCGTGTGCAGCTTGCGGAATTTCCGCCTTGGGTCTTGGTTGTGTCGAAACGCGTTGAGATAACTGACTTTGACGCGCGGATCGGGCATTGGCGTTCTTGCGGGGCGTTTTTTAAGATTTTCTTGCTGTTCGGCGCTGTTGATGACCGCAGAAGCACTATGAAGCGGTTACAGACAGGAA
>CAJICM010000022.1_pt1 | contig 37657 bp, 37 predicted proteins | sample 9199691 | NCBI WGS metagenome assembly CAJICM01 (sample SAMEA7708338, study PRJEB35096) | sediment metagenome | biome: marine neritic benthic zone biome [ENVO:01000025]; feature: sediment [ENVO:00002007]; material: shallow marine sediment [ENVO:03000034] sea grass bed [ENVO_01000059] ...
CCGACAACGTCCAGCGCATCGCGCCACAGTTTGAAAGCAGTGCCTGACGGATAAATCGTAAATCGGTCGCTATCTGCCGACTTCCAAACAGCGCACGTATCGTCTCCAAGCGCATCGAAGCCACGCTGGGACAAGTGTTGGGCAAGGGTAGACTTGCCTGCACCTGACTCGCCCAGCAGCAAGGTTGCACCATGGTCGACTACCAGCGAAGCGCAATGCAGCACCAGGCCACCACGCAGCAGAAGGGCAAGCCCCAGCGCGCTACCCATTGTATACAGGGCAAGCGTTGCTTCGTCCGCTGAGCTGTCGGGGGTTATGTTTATCGTACAGCTGTCTGAAATCCAGAAGTCACCAACGTCCTTCGCGGAAAAACAGATGCCGCCGCGGGCACTTCTCCACACCGGTCCCAACTCGTTTGGTGACTGTTCACGCGCTTCGGCAATTGCCTCAGCAGCTGCCGGCCCGGTATGTATATCAATATCCGGTTCACCTGAGCCATCGGCTGAAAGGATTTGCGGCAGCTCGAAGCTCGAACGCACGAGCACTCCATGACATCTGTACCAGTATTTCTTGTTGTTACCGGACAATTGTTCGCCACCCGCAATTCGGACACCGGAATTGCTTCCTGATGCCCGCCATACTCACCCGAAACCTGCCTCCATCGACACCCAAGGATCGCAACGTTTCACTCCAGCAATCTTTGCACCAGAATACGCGCAAACCCCGGCATGCGATGGTGCACATGAAACGCAGCGCGCCGGAACACCACAATTTCGTCCAGTTCCGGCTCGTCCTGCATGTCGATGTGCCGCATCATGCGTACTTTGAGGTCACGTGACGGTGCATCAAAATCAAACACCGCGCACAGCGCGCTCATTCCGGCATCTTCGATCAGGAGATAACCCGGTTGCCGGGCGGCATCTGCTGCGACCAATCCGGCTTCCTCATGCAGTTCACGGCATATAGATCCCTCAACGTCCAGTTTGCCGTCCTTGACATCTTCCAGATCAGGCGTGCCGGCCATCGGATAAACCCTGCCACCGGCGGCAGTATGGGGCGCCATGCGACCGAACAGCAGATGACCCTCGGCGGACCTCACCACAGCGCAACCGAATACATTTCTGACCCCGGCGTCTTCCGGCAACCCCTTGTCCTTGTAATACAGGAAAGATGCAAAATCTGTCTTGTGAACCGTACCACGCAGACAGCCGTCAGCGACTATGTGCTCGCCCATGACCAGCACCTGACCATTGAACAGCAAGGGTTTGTCGACAAGCGCCTTCTTCCAGAACCGTTTGACCGCAGGCGCATTGTCTGCGGCCCATACCCACGGATTATCCGTGACCACCAGGTCATATGTACTTACGGAGGAAATTTCCGGCTGATCAGCAACTGTCTTGCGCACTATAGCCATTTGCACATCCGCGGCAGCATGCGTCCCGGGATCGAGCCCGATGGAGATTCTCCGGTCACGACGCAACCCATTGCCTTGTAAAACTCGACTGCGGAGGGATCCGCATCCAGCTCTATTGCCTTGGCCGCCATGGCAACAGCCCTTTCCTCGATCGCAGCCCACAACTTCCGTCCCATTCCGGAGCGTTTGAGATCAGGATCAACATACAAGGCATAAACCTCGAGACTGCCACTTTCCAGCCGGATGTCAAAGAAACCAACAGGCTTGCCATCGGTATCGGCTATCCGCAACTCACCGTCAGCGATGGTTTCAGCCGTTACCATCAGCTCATCCCGACATGCTTGCATGAAGCAGGCGTTATAGCCATTGGAGGCCTTGGATCGATAGGACAGGTGACTGAGCGGGTCACAATCCGACATTTTTGCCGGGCGCAGGGAAAACGTCATTTGGCAGATGACATGGCGGTCCTGAACAGGCGTCCCAACCGCATCACGCCTTCCTCTATCAGATCTTCCTTCATACAGGAGTAGCTTAGCCGCAGGCAGTTTTCACCGCTTCCGTCGGCAAAAAACGGCCGGCCAGGCACGAATGCCACCTTCTCAGTTTTCAGGGACAGGGCAAGCAAGTCTGCAGCATCAGTACCTTCAGGCAGCTTGATCCAGATGAACATCCCGCCTTCAGGTCGTGTCCAGGTTACGCCTTGCGGCATGTGTTTCGCCAATGCAGCCAGCATGCAATCCCGGCGACCTCGGTAAACCGCGTTGGCTTTTGCCACCTGCGCATCGAAACCCGCCAGGGCCACCTGATGTGTGGCCATCTGGTTGATAGTCGGCGAATGCAGATCCGCAGCCTGCTTCATCATCACCAGCCGGTCGACGATGTCGCAACGCGCGCACACCCAGCCAACCCGCAAACCGGGCGACAATGTCTTGGAGAAAGTGCCGCAGTAAATAGTGCGTGCCTGGTTGATGTTTCCGCAGCGCTCCAGTTCCAGAGACTGGATTGGCGCAATGGTCTCACCGTCGAATCGCAGTTCCTGGTAGGCGCCGTCCTCAATAACAGCAATGTCAAGTTCTTCTGCCAGATCGAGCATCCGGTTGCGCTGCGCCAACGTCAGGGTTTCACCGGTAGGGTTCGAGAAATCCGACGACAAATAGGCAAACTTCACCTCACCGCCAGCAGCCGTTGCCGTCGCCAGGTAATCGCTGGCGGGCCGGTTGCCCATCAGTGTCATGCGGTCGTAATTCGGTTCATAGGGGTTGAACGCCAGCAGCGCCCCCATATAGGCGGGCCATGAAACAAGAGCCGTGTCGCCCGGGTTCAGGAACAGCTTGCCCAGATAATCCAGCGCCTGCTGGGATCCCGACATCATGACGATATTCTCAAGTTCGCAGGAAACACCGATCCGCGCCATATAGCCAACCAGCCATTCCCGCAACGCCCCATAACCTTCACTGGGCGCATATTGCAGGGCTGTATTCTGTTCCGGCCCGGACATGATGGAATCAAAGGCGCTTCGAAACGCCTCCGAAGGAAACAGGTCAGGATCCGGAATGCCACCGGCGAACGAAATAATGTCCGGCCGGCCCAGCAGCTTCAACAGTTCGCGAATTTCAGATGCGTGCATCCGGTCTGTCCGCGACGCAAGTTTCAGACTATCAGTCATTGCAGCCTCCAGATACTCATGGCTGCGAGGATGCTGCGCTTCTCGGAGATTTATGTCAACAATACTGACCTATTATTGAGGCATGACAGCTCTGCAAGAGCAACAGGGGCTGCGGCATAACCGCAGCCCCGTATCAATTTCCGCTTGCTCTTGGTGACCTTTAGTTCTTGTCTTTATCGACCAGTTTGTTGCTGGAAATCCACGGCATCATGGCCCGCAACTTCTCGCCCACTTCCTCTATCTGGTGCGCATCATGCATGCGCCGGGTTGCCTTGAATCGGGCCTGACCGGCCTTGCATTCCTGCATCCATTCAGACGTAAAGCGGCCTGACTGAATGTCATGCAATACGCGTTTCATCTCTGCCTTGCTGTCGGCGTTGATGATGCGCGGGCCGGAAACATACTCACCCCATTCAGCCGTGTTGGAAATCGAATAGTTCATATTGGCGATTCCGCCTTCGTAAATCAGGTCAACGATCAGTTTAACTTCGTGCAGGCATTCGAAATACGCCATTTCCGGTGCGTAGCCTGCTTCGACCAGCACTTCGAAACCGGCGCGGATCAATTCAACAAGCCCACCGCAAAGAACAACCTGCTCGCCGAAAAGGTCAGTTTCGCATTCTTCCTTGAAAGTTGTTTCAATGACCCCGGACCGGCCTCCGCCAACGCCACAGGCATAGGACAGCGCCAGGTCATGGGCATTGGCAGATGCGTCGTGATCGATGGCAATCAGACATGGCACACCACCACCTTTGAGAAACTCGCCACGCACCGTGTGACCGGGGCCCTTGGGTGCGATCATAACGACATCGATCGTGTCCTTCGGCTCGATGAGCTTGAAATGGACATTCAGACCGTGGGCAAAAGCAATTGCGGCCCCGTCCGTGATGTTTGCTTCAATATCGTCTTTCCAGATGTCGGCCTGAAGTTCATCCGGTGCCGCCATCATGATCAGGTCGGCCCAGGCTGAGCCTTCAGCAACCGTCATCACCTTGACACCGTCGGCTTCTGCTTTCTTGGCAGTGGCCGAACCTGCCCGCAGACCGGTTGCGATCTCCTTGACTCCGGAATCTTTCAGGTTGAGCGCATGCGCCCGTCCCTGGCTGCCATACCCGACAATCAGGACTTTTTTACCCTTGATCAGGTTTACGTCTGCATCACGATCATAATAAACGCGCATCATAGTTTTCCTTTCGAAATTTGCGTTTCATTGCGGGCTGTGTGCCCTGGAGTCGATTTCCGGAACGCCGTAAAGCGTGAGAAACTGATTGGCGGCACGCTCGGCGCCCTGTCTTATTGTCTGCTGGTCCGGCAATGGCCTGTCGCCAAGCAGCGCGCGAATCTGAATGTCACGCACGACCAGGCCGAAAAACGTGCAAAACGCTTCCTCTGTATCGTCAAATGCCAGCAATCCGGCATCCCGCGCCATCTCCAGAACCGGCTTTACACGCCGCCCGATTGCGAACCGGCCATTGTCGAGAACAATGCCACCCAGCCTGCTCTTTGCCGAACTGGAGTGCGAAACCGCCATGGAATTGAGAGCAATGGACACCGGCCCGGTCAGCACTGATACCCAGCTTTCGGCAAAATCTGCCAAGCCCTTGCGCAAGGACACGTGGTCAAGATTGCTTCTGTCAAGCGATGGCAATCGAACCTTGGATGCCTGCCACCTGACTGTCGCAGTCAACAGCCCGTCGCGATCGCCGAACCACTTGTACAATGTCTCTTTGGAGCAACTGGCCCTGCGGGCAACCGATGCCATGGTGAGGCTGTCACCTGCTGTCATGATCAGGTCAAGCGCTGCATCGAGCACCTCGCGCTGGCGCGCCGAAAACAGCTCGTCGACCCGCTCTTCAAACTGCGTTGACACTGCTGTTGTCACCAGTTCTACTCCATAAACTGCCGTACCGTACCGTACAGTACGGTTTCCATAGAAGGATATGAGCAAACTTGCAACAGGTTTTTGAGGCCGGTCTAACCGGTCATCGGCCAGGCCATCATGATTGCCGGTACCCCCAGCAACACGACGAGGATCTCCATGATCAATCCCATGCGTGCGTAATCAGTAAAGTGATAACCGCCAGGTCCCATTACCAGAGTATTGGATTGGTGCCCGATCGGTGTCAGGAACGGCGCTGCAGCACCCACTGCAACAGCCATCAGGAATGCGTCGGGATTGGCATCGAGCCCGAAGGCAACCTGAATTCCAATTGGCGCCATAAGTATGGCGGTGGTGGCATTGGGCACCACATCGGACATCCACATGGACACCGTCATCAGCAGCGCCAGCACCGCCCAAATTGGCAGGGAGCCGGCATTTTCAACAATCGACCCTGCTATCAGATTGGTCCCGCCGGTTGCCTCCAGCGCTTGTCCGATAGGTATCATCGCACCAAGCAAAACCAGGACCGGCCATTCCACGCCGTCGTAAATCTCGTTGATGGAAATGCACGAGAACAGGATCATCGCCACACAAGCTGTGACGAACGACACCGGCACAGAAACCATGCCGGTTGAGGCAGCCAGAATGGCAATCGCAAAAATACCTGCCGGCAACAGGGCACGGGTACCGCCGTGCAACGGTTGCAGTCCGCGTTTTTCCAGCACCATGCAGCCAAGCGACTGAAAGGCAACCTCCATCTGTTCTGCTTCTCCCTGCAGCAACAACACATCACCGGTGCGGAACTTGACGTTTTTCAATCGCGCGATGGGACTTCCGCCTTCGCGTGACAATGCCAGCAGGTTGATTCCATAGCGGACATGCAGCCGCACGCCGCGCATCGACCTGCCCTCCAGTATTGAGTTGGGCATCACGACAGCCTCCACAACCTGGACTACGCTGCCTCCAAAACCCGTCTGGGCTGCATCCGGCGTGCCCAGCTTGGTCAGTCTCTTGCCGTCTGCCAGTGGATTGATGACCACCGGATCACCCTCCAGGATCAGCGCATCGCCTGCCCTGAATTTTTCGCGACCTGCGGGCGCCTGACGGCGCACGCCATTGCGAACAATCGCCATTACCGTCACTTCATTCTCACATTCGGCCTCCAGCTGGCTGATGCGCTTGCCAACCAACGGAGAATCTTCCGGTAGCGAGGTCTCGAATGTGTAGCTTGCAACCCTGGTCAAGGCATTGGTGTATCTCGGCGCTATGCGTTTTGGCAACAGGCGCCATCCAAGCAGCGAGACATAGATCACCCCGCCGACACAAACAGCCAAACCGACCGGGGCAAAATCAAACATTGAAAACGGTTGTCCGGTCATATCCTGCCGGAAACTGGAGATCACGATATTGGGTGGTGTGCCGATCAGGGTGACCATGCCCCCCAGCAGGGTGGCGAATGACAACGGCATCAGCACAACCGAAGGTGACCGGCGAGCTTTCAACGCGTTGCGCAACGTCACCGGCAGCATCAACGCAAGTGCACCGACATTGTTCATGAAGCATGACAGGAACGCCCCCAACGCGCTGCCGGCAGCAATCTGCAAAGTGGTGGTTCTGCGAGTGGGCGCGAGAAATCGTACGAGATAATCCACCAGGCCCGAATTCTGCAAGGTGCGCGAGATGATCAGCACGGCCGCAACGGTGATCACTGCGGGGTGAGCGAAACCCTGAAAAGCTGAGTTCGGAGGTACCACACCACCATAAACGCCAGCCAGCAAAGCCATCACTGCGACAATGTCATAGCGAACTTTCCCCCACAGAAAACACGCCATCGCTATTGCGATGATCCCGAAAACTGTCAGTTGTTCCAACGTCATATGTCGTCAAACCGCATCCAGTGCGCCGCCCGCACGTCGTCGAGGCTAACAGTCTTGCAACACCATTGCCAGTAGCGTGAAGTTGCACACATACAAACTTGGCGGGCCGCCTGTGCGAGGTAAGCAGCCATATCCGCCTGGGTTGTACTCGCGTCACCGATGACCCAATCCCGAAAGACAGTTTGTGCTGACCTGTTTCGCAAAAACTGGCGTGTTTGCGTCAGGACATTCGCGTTCGTTCTTGCACTGGCCTACTCAGCAGCAGCCTGGGCGCAAAAACACGAAGCATTGACCGGCATGTCCGCTCTGGCAGAAGCAAGGTCCAGTCGCTGCTTGATCAATCGCAACTCCGCCGCCTCCTTCTTGCGTGAAAGGCATTCGTGCAGGCCCTGCAGGCTCCAGACATTGTCGGGATGGATGGTCGCCCGGCTCAGGTTACCCCCCAGGCCGAGATCCTCCCGATACACCGCCTCGGCTTCATCGGTTCTGCCCTGCTCAAGCAGCAAGGCGCCCAAAGCGTGGCGAGACGGCTGAATCCAGCCCCAGGGTTCGTCATACAGCAACGCATCATCCAGCTCGACCGCCTTGCGCAGATGAGCAAAGGCAGCTTCATAGTTACCCTTGCGATACTCAATTTCTCCATCCAGCATCTGTTCGGCAATGGCCAGCAGGTCCGTACAGGTATTGTTGTGCAGCAATCGGCTGTCGGGAACCTTTTCCCTGGCCGACACAAACAATGCCTTTTCGGTTTCCGCTTCCTCGACTTCGCCGAGAGCAGCATGCGCCACGCCTTTTGAGTAATGAATTGATGCAATCGTGTAACAGTACAGCTCGCGATCTTGCGGCAAGTCCTGAGCGATTATCTCACGCCATTTGCCAAAACGAATGTACACGTGTTGTTTCATTGACAGATAACTTTCAATGAAGTCGGCCATTGGTGGTGATGGCAGGCGCAGCAGTTCTTCCGGCGTGGTTTCGATCAACTCCTCGGCCGCCGCCAGCGCAGGCCCATACTGGCCCAGGAACATCGCCCCATAGATCGCGAAATGATAATTGTGAAGCCGGTAGGCGGAATAGAAATTCAGGGCTCCCACCTTGTCGTAATATTTGCGGTCCGCCGCGATACCGCGTTGATTGTCAACCAGCACATTGTGGTAGTGACCGCACTGTATGTCGATGTGCGTCGGCATGTGGATCAGGTGTCCTGCATCAGGCACCAGCGTGCGCAATACGTCACCGGCTTTCAGTGCCAGTTCCGGGAAAGGCGACATTTCCATCAGGTGAACATAAAGATGCAGAATGCCCGGGTGGCGCATCGCCGTGCCATCTTCCTGCATGGCACGCTCCAGTACTTCGCGGGCTTCCAGCGTACCTGCACCCTCAGCGACATCGCCGGTCTTGAGGTCCCACATTTGCCACGGTGTACGATTCAATATGGCTTCTACAAAAATCGTCGCAACATCAAGATCGTCGCTGTGATTTTCATAAGCCACGCGCATCGCATCAGCGAAATCATCATTCCAGGGTTTCTGATCTTCTATCGGGCCTCGTTGCGGATAGCGCGACGGCAACGCTTCAATCAAAGCCCGTTCCGGAGCACTTACCTGATCGGTCAACGCCATGGCCGCAGCAGTGGCATCAAAGGCCGCTGCCAGCGCCTGGGCCTTGCCGTCCGGGTCGAAATGATGCCACTCCAGATTGTAGTTGGGGCCAACCGCGTAAGCGAGCCCCCAATGTGCCATGGCACAGTCTGCATCGTGTTCAAGCGCCTTCTTGAAGCACTCAATCGCTTCTTCATGGTGATACGCGAAGGTCCAGACCAGCCCTCGGTCAAACCATTGCTGGGCTTCCGGTGACGAAGTGGTCACTTTCCGGCTGTAAACATCAATACTGAAGTAAGTCACCGTCTATCCTCCCACTTTGTAAGCGCAGTGAATTAAATAGCAGCCCTGACGCCAAGTCTACATCGGCGAACCCGGAACCCGTTCAGTGCGCGAGACCTGCTGCCTGGCGCGAAGTGGTCAGGACAAATTCACTCAATCTATTGTTCAACTTCCTCGCCACATGCAGCCCGAAATCGCTTCACCGCACCCTCCATGCCTAACTCCAGGGCTTCCGCCGTCAGTCCATGGCCTATTGAAACCTCGGCGATCCACGGCGCGCGGGCCAGTAGTCCGGGAAGATTGGCAACTGTCAAATCATGCCCGGCATTCAGGCCAAGACCGGCTGACCGTGCAGCCTCGGAAGCTGCCTGCAGCTTGTCCAGTTCCCGGGATGCTGCAGCATTGTCATTGAAGGTGGCACCATACGGCCCGGTATAAAGCTCGGCCCGGTCGGCGCCGGTTTCGGCTGCTATTGCAATCGTATCAGCATCAGCATCGGCAAAAAGTGACACCCGCATACCCTCCCCCTTTATCTGCGCCACGATGGGCTTCAGAAAATTGTGCTGCGCTTTGAAATTCCAGCCATGATCAGACGTGGCCTGCGCCGGATCATCCGGCACCAGCGTTACCTGGTGGGGATGCACCTCAAGCACAATTTCCATAAGCCGATCATCGGGATAACCCTCAATATTAAACTCCGCATGGGGGAACTCCGCTACCAGATCAGCCAATGGCTGCACGTCTGATCGCCGGATGTGGCGTTCATCGGGGCGCGGATGTACGGTTATTCCCCAGGCCCCCGTCTCCAGCGCAATTCGTGACAATCCAACCACTGACGGCCACGGTAGATCACGCCGGTTTCGCAACTGGGCTATGGCATTGACGTTGACAGACAGTTTTGTGGTCATGGTGAAATTCCGTTGTTCGCGACCTGGAGCAATTCAGGTTTTGATTGAATCAAAACCGCGCTCTATCCCTTTGTTGTCGCATTTCTTTTTCACAAAACCGGTATCCACTATTGTGAGAAATGCACTAACGCAGCATCGGCCACAAGCTCACCACAAGCAAGACAGCCATGGATATATTAAACACCTTCAAGCGGGTCGGATGGCTCAGCCATTCTCTCAGCAAGGAGCCAAACATCGTCCAGATTGATGCAGACGGCAGGTTGACCAGGAAAAACACCACGCCAACCAGAATGGTGGACAAGATGGCATTGGCAGTGTTTGTGTACGTCGCCATGGCAACAACGGCAATTGCCCAGGCTTTCGGATTGACCCACTGAAAAGCCGCAGCCTCCACAAAATTCAGGGGCCGTGCCCTTGCCTTGCCGCTTTCGGAAATCGACCGGGCAACAGCGATACGCCAAGCGAGGTAAAGCAGGTAGGCACCTCCGGCCAGCTTCAAGGCCAGAAACACGCTCGGCATCTGCTGCAGCAATGCACCAAGGCCAAAGCCCACACACAGCAAGAGTGCCAGAAATCCAAATCCGATACCCAGCATGTGCGGAACCGTTCTACGGAAGCCGTAGTTCACGCCGGAAGCCAGCAGCATCAAGGTATTCGGACCTGGCGTCGCGGAGGTTGCAAACGCAAACCCGATCAGCGACACAAGAATTCCCAGTTCCACAAAGCCCTCAGACTTTCAGCGCGTCAGGCCCGCGGGAGATAGCCGTGACGCCGGTACGCACAACTTCTTCCAGCCCGATCGGTTGCATCAGCGAGATGAACTGTTCGACCTTGCGTGTCTTGCCGGTGATTTCAAACACGAAGGAGTTCTGCGTGACGTCAACAACCCTGGCCCGGAACGCGTCTGCCAGGCGCAGTGCCTCCATGCGGTGTTCGCCTTCGCCTGCAACCTTGATCAGCGCCAGTTCACGCTCTATTGCCTCGCCAGTCACCGTCAGGTCCGCGACCGAGTGCACCGGCACCATGCGCTCGAGTTGCGCCTTGATTTGAATTAGAACCTCTGCCGTACCAGAAGTAACAATTGTAATCCGCGAAACATGTGCTTCATGTTCGGTTTCAGAGACCGTGAGGCTCTCGATATTGTAGCCGCGACCGGAAAACAGTCCGATGACGCGCGCCAGGACGCCTGGTTCATTATCGACCACAATGGACAATGTGTGCTTTTCAATCGGATCATGTTTGTCTTCAAGAAAATACGCGGACGCGGGTTGTTGTTTGTTCATGACTTTGCAACTTCCTTTTCAACGACCGGGGCGGTTGTTCCCAGTGCCAGCCCGCCTTTCGCGATCAATATACCCGAAATGATGAGACCCAGCGCCGCAAGAGCGTTCGGCCCCGGAATTTCAGAAAACAGCAACGCAGCCCACATGACCCCGGCGACCGGCACCAGAAGATTGAGCTGGCTGAAAAAACTCGCTCCTGCCCGGCCAATTATGGCGAACATGATAAGCGTGGCAATGGCTGCATGTAACACACCCAGGGTAACCACCGCAGACCATGCCAGCGCTCCGGCCTCGATGGTCAATGGGTCTTCGAGCATGAATGCGAACGGCACCACGATGATAGCTGACAGCAGAATGATCATGGTGACCGCTGCCGTCTTGTCCGACGCCTGCATTCGCCGGATCAAAACAGCATTGAAGGCGTAGCTGGCCGCAGCAGCCAGCAATGCCAGCATGGCGATGAGATCGGCCGTCAACCCGTACAACGCCGCCGGTCCAACCAGCACGCACAACCCCAGCAAGCCAATGGCCATGCCCGTCACCTTGCGCGAATTGAGCTTTTCATCGTCAGTAAACACATGCGCCAGCACCATGGTTATCAACGGCATTATCCCCATCAAGATAGCCGTGGTTCCGGGCGGGATTGTCAGTTGCCCCCAGGCAATAAGACAAAACGGCAATGCATTGCCGGTAATTGCACTTGCCACAAACATCCACCAGATTGCCTTGCCTTTCGGAAATGCCCGCCTTGTTGCGACCATCACCAGCAACAAGAGTACTGCTGCCAGCAACAACCTTATCGCCGTCATGGTAACCGGCGGCACTTCGTCTACACCCACCTTGATGAAGACAAACGAAGACCCCCAGATGGCTGACAATAACAGCAGCAATCCATAGTCACCGGCATTTGGTAGTCGAGTTGCCATACAAGTGTCTGTACCGGTTGTTAAACCAGCACCTTTCCTTCCTTGTCGATGGCAGAGCCAACCTCTTCGTCAGAAACGTCTTCGCCCAGCAGCATTTCATTGTGCGCCTTGCCGGACGGGATCATAGGGAAGCAGTTGGCGAGATTTGCCACAACGCAGTCGAATATCACCGGTCCGGGCGTATCGATCATCTGCTGGATGGCCCCATCCAGTTCATCCGGTTTGGTACAGCGGATGCCGGTTGCGCCGTAAGCTTCGGCCAGCTTTACAAAATCCGGCATGGCTTCGGTATACGAATGCGACAGCCGGTTGCCGTGCAGCAATTGCTGCCACTGGCGCACCATGCCCATATAGGAATTGTTCAGAATGAATATCTTGAACGGCAGGTCATGCTGGATTGCGCTCGACATTTCCTGAATGACCATCTGTACCGAGGCATCACCGGCAATATCTATCACCAGTGCGTCTCTGTGCGCTGCCTGAACACCCAGGGCAGCCGGCAGACCGTATCCCATGGTGCCCAGGCCCCCTGAGGTCATCCAGCGGTTGGGCTCCTCAAACCGATAAAACTGCGCCGCCCACATCTGGTGCTGGCCGACTTCCGTGGTGATATAGGTGTCACGGTCCTTGGTCAGCTCATACAGGCGCTCAATGGCGTACTGCGGCATGATGACGTGCTTGTTGGGCTTGTATTTGAGACATTCAACATTGCGCCAGGTATTGATGGCGTTCCACCAGTCTTTCAGCGCATGTTCGTCCGGCTGCCGGTTGCGGGCTTTCCAAGCCCTGATCATTTGCGCCATGACCGTGCCGACATCGCCGACAATGGGAATGTTGACCTTGATTGTCTTGTTGATGGAAGACGGATCGATATCAACATGGATTTTCACCGACCCGGGCGAAAAGGCGTCGGTTCTGCCGGTGATGCGATCATCAAACCGCGCTCCCAGGCAAATCATGGCATCGCAATCATGCATGGCCATGTTGGCTTCGTAGGTGCCATGCATACCCAGCATGCCCAGCCACTGACGGTCTGACGCGGGATAGGCTCCCAGCCCCATCAGGGTCGAGGTGATCGGATAGCCGGTCATCCGAACCAGTTGGCGCAACAGGTTTGCAGCATCAGGGCCGGAATTGATGACACCGCCGCCGGTATAGAAAACCGGCCGCTTGGCATTCATCATGACCTCGACCGCAGCTTCGACCGCCGACGCGTCACCTTCCATGCGAGGCTTGTAGGTCTTGTGCTCGATATTATCGGGCTTGATGTAGGCACCGCTGGCAAACTGAACGTCCTTGGGAATGTCGACAACAACCGGGCCGGGCCTGCCATGCGTGGCAACATAAAACGCTTCATGCATGACCCGCGCAAGATCATTGACGTCCTTCACCAGGTAGTTGTGCTTGGTGCACGGTCGCGTGATGCCGACCGTGTCGCACTCCTGAAAGGCATCATTGCCGATCAGGTGGGTTGGGACCTGGCCGGTAATGCACACCATCGGGATCGAATCCATCAGGGCGTCTGTGAGCCCGGTAACCGCGTTGGTTGCACCTGGCCCCGATGTCACCAGGACAACCCCGCACTTGCCGGTTGATCGCGCATAGCCTTCAGCGGCATGGGTTGCACCCTGCTCGTGACGCACCAGTACATGTTGAACGTGTTCCTGCTGGAATATCTCGTCATAGATCGGCAACACCGCCCCGCCCGGGTACCCGAACATGTGCTCCACACCCTGATCCTTTAGCGCACGCAACACAATTTCGGCACCTGTCATCATCTCGGTTTCTTGGGCGTTGGCTGTCATGGTCTCGGACTCTGCTGTTATGTTCATCGTTCCAGGTTCTCTTTTAGGCTCGCTTCAAACAATAAAAAAGGCCCCCGAGGGAGCCATTTGCGCGCACCACCATATTCAGGTCAGCTTAGACTGACCCGGCGGAGCGCGTTCGTACCACTACTAGAATGTTTTTCATGGGCGCGAACATAAGCGCAATGATTTATCTGCGTCAACCGTCAACGAGGCTTATTCTTAAAACAATACTGCATTGTCAGGATCCTTACTCTAAATCTAACTGCCGAACACCACACCGCTTTGTTGTGATGTCAAACGGGCATCGCCCGATTTCACCAGCACCGGTTTGCCATTCAGAATTTCCGCGCACCGCTGCAGCACTTCTTCTTCCAGCCTTTGCATCGCCTCTCGTGTATAGAACGTCAGGTGCGGGCTTAGCAGCACATTGTCCATTGCAAACAGCTCGCTCAGCGGATGGTCTTCGAGGCTGAGCGGTTCCTGGCTGAACACATCCAGCCCTGCACCGGCAATGCGGTCTTCCTTCAGGGCTGCTAGCAGAGCCGTTTCGTCGACCAGCGCACCGCGCGCCGAGTTTATCAGGAAAGCTGATCGTTTCATGCACCGCAGTTCCGCTTCGCCGATCAGGTGCCGGGTTTCCGGTTTCAGCACACAATGCAGGGACACGAAATCGCTTTGTGCCATCATGTCGTGGAGATCATCGATCTTTTTAACACCGGCCGCGTCCATCTCGTTCCTGCTGGCACTGGGGTCATATCCGATCACCCGGGCGCGAAAACCGGCACCTGCCATGCGGGCCATGCTCTTGCCGATCTTGCCGACCCCGACCAGCCCGACAGTCTTGCCGGCGATATCACTGCCCAGCCACCGACCTTCCGGCCACGCCCATCCATCACGACGCATGGTTTGCTGCAGCGGAACCAGTTTTCTGGCCAGCGCAATCATCAGCGCAAATGCACCTTCGGCCACGGTTTCCTCGGCATATTCGGGAATATTGACCACCGGGATGCGCGCCGTCTTCGCGGCTTCAAAGTCGATCGCATCAATGCCAACGCCATACTTGACGACGCCCTTTAGGCGTTTGGCACAACGAAATGCTCGCTCCGTGATCGGGGTGTAGCACATCAACAGCAAATCAGCGTTCTCGATCACGGCAACCAGTTCGTCTTCGCTGATCCCTTCCGGCAGCAGCACCAGTTCCGCACCAGCGCCTCGGAAGTAGCCGTCTATGACGGGGCATTCCAGTTCCCTGTCAGTACGCACAATTTTCAACCTGTCGCCCATAACTGGACTCCATTATTCTTCAGCACTATCTGTCGAGACCAACTTGGAGACAGGTGCAGCCAGTGTCACAATAACAGGCCAGGTTATCCGAAGATATCGGACTATATTGGCAATCACTGTTCAAGGAGAATACCATGCTGAAGCCGCCCGCTTTGGATCCGGCCTTGATCGAGGCAAGAGTCGGCTCCCGTTACCCTGCCCCCTTTAACCTGACAACAGAAGGACGGGCGAAGAAAATGCTGACCCGGGCACTCGGTCTGACCCGATTCGGCGTCAACATCACCGAGCTTGATCCTGACAGCGCGACCGCGCTCAGACACTGGCATTCACATGAGGACGAGTTCATCCATGTGCTGGAAGGCGAAGTAACGCTGGTGACAGACAGTGGAGAGCAAACCCTGACTGCGGGCATGTGCGCCGGTTTTCCCGGTGGCGTTGAAGACGGTCATTGCATAGAAAACAGGTCCGGTAAACCGGCAACAATCCTGGAGGTCGGCAGCCGCGACGAGCGCGACGAATGCCATTACCCCGATGTCGATCTGCACTGCAAATCAAACCGCTACGCGCACACCGAGTTTACCCACAAGGATGGCACGCCTTACTGAGCCTGACAGAAATACTTGATGCCGTCATAACCGGTAAATGTACCGGTGCGCGCGTTGAATGAACGATATCTGGCACGGCAATAGTCGAACCACTCGTCTGTCCAGGGCTCGATGGCGTCATTCTCGTAACGCCTGACCGGTTCTTCGCTTGCGCGCGCACGGACCGGCTCGTACCGGTCAAGGCAGTCTTCATAGGCTGTGTCGTAATAACGTTGCCACGGACCTGCCGTGCCAACAGCACTCCCGACAGCTCCAGTGGAACCGCCGATAATTGCACCCTTGCCGGCTCCCCTGCCACCGCCGAGCACGCCACCAATTATGGCGCCAAGTGCGGCTCCTCCAACAGCAGTGCCCAATGCCGCTTCGCCACGATTAATGCGGCTGTCAGCATAGCGTTTGGCTTCCTGGTGGCAGCGGCCGTCCCTGGCCGATGCCGTATCAACGGCGGTCATGGAAATACCGGCGCCAAGCGCCGCAACGACTAGTGATTTCACAGTTTTAGACAACAAATTCCCGCTCCTGTTGTGGAAACGCCCCTGTGGCTTGTCCAAATATAGGGATTCTATGGCTTCATTGTGAGCAAATCCTTAACAAGGTCTAAATTCTCCAGCGGCCAGATTGGCCTTTGAATATTTCGGTAGGTCAGGGATTTCAACTGCATGGACGCTATGCCACCTGCATCAACCAGCATGGTTTCACGCGCGATCGGCGCGTAAGAAGCCTTGAAATGGTTGCGGCTTTTAACGCCAATTGTTGTGAGTCTTTTCGGTTCAATACCAACCGACCTGAAGACATTCAGGTCCATGACCGCTGTGGGCACAGACGAGATTATCACCTCAGTCCCGCCAATCTTCACAACTGCCGTGGCCCCCATGGAAAACCGTACGCCCTCCCACATGGGCCCTGCGCAGTTGAATTCACCGTCAGTGAGAGTAATGACCTGCGCTTCCACGTCGAACGGGGGCGTCAAATCCGGGGATCCCTTGCCACCCAGCGACAACAAGACCTTTCCGCCGACACCGGCCCTGTTGGCCTTTGCAACACACTGCGGATCACTAATTGTGGCGAATGCCGCATTTTCGAGCCCCGCGGCAACCATCGCGCGTAGCAGGTTGGGGCTGTCGCCGTAGGCACCACCTGCCGGATTGTCGGCGAAATCAGCCAGCACGAGGGGTTTGTCGTCTGCATCCCCCGCGCTTGCCAGCATCATGGCTTCGGCAGGCGTGGCGAACTCAAGCTGGGTCTCGTGTCGACTTTGCCACACGGCCCACGCAAGCTCCTCCGCCGCAATCCGCCCTGCTCTTTCATCTGTTGCAGTAACAACGATACTGGGTCCGATATCCGGTACATCAGACCAGGGAAAGCCAATCTGGATGGATGCACACATAATGCCTTTGCGCCGTTCATTGTCCTCTGCCAGTTTCAGCAGTCCCGGCATGGGCTGTCCTTCGCCCGTCTGACCATGATTGGCCGCATCCACCATGGGCATGCGGGCCATCACCAGCTTCGGCCGCGGTGCACCTGCCAAAACCGCCTCCATAAGCCGTGCCATATGCAGTGCCCGTTCGCGCTGGTCCACATGTGGATAAGTCCGATAGGCCATCATCATGTCTGCTGCCGCGACCATGGCAGGCGATACATTGGCATGCATATCCAGAGTAACCGCGATCAGTGTATCTGCGCCGGCAAGCGCACGCACATCGCCCAGAAGTTCGCCTTCTGCATCAAGAGTGGTCTGGGTCACCATGGATCCGTGCAGAACCAGCACAATCGCATCAAACCGGCCACCGGTCCGCAACGGCTCAAGAATCAATCGCTTCACTTTGGCCCAATCATCGCCTGCCATCGGACCGGATGGACTGGCCGAAGCGGCAAGGGGAATGGTAAGTGACCAGTCATGCTGCATCGCCGCCTCTATGAACCCGGCGACTTCCGTGTTGGTTCCCGCAAGCCTACTGGCGGCTTTGCTACCTTCCAGCCAATACCGTGTTTCGAAATCGGCCTTCACTGTCGCAATACGGTTAAAAGTATTGGTTTCATGCATTATCTCGGCAAGCAGGATGTTGCGCATCTTGTCACCTGCCCTCACATCGAGCAATCAGCATGTCCAGGTCGTGCCAGCCAATTCGCCTGTCCGGCGCATCACTACCGGCAAACTTGTCGATACCATGGGCGTCAGTCACGCCACCTAGCTGTTCGTAAAAACCAATAGCGGCCACATTTTCCTCAAACACCCACAGGCACAAACTTGCAGCACCCTCAGCCTGTGCCGTTTCGGCCGCCACTTTAACCAGATATCTGCCCAGTCCCTGGCCCGTGTGTCCGGGCAACAGGTGCAAATGTTCCATGGTATAATCATAACCTTCATCATCCGGGTCGTTATGCAAGGCGATCAAACCGACTATTTTGCCCGACACCCGCGCCAGTTTGACAATCGGATATCGCCGATCGCTTAGAGCTGAATGCCAATACTCGGCACGTTCCAGATCAACTTCGGTATCCAGATAGCTGTCAGGCAGAATACCGCGGTAAGTGGCTTTCCAACTTGCTGCATGCACCTGTGCAACCTCAACGGCGTCATCAGGAGAAGCGTCTACAACGTCTCTCATCTTGTCAAAATCTTGATTGCAACCTGTTTCGAAGCAGCCTTCGGCCAGGCCGCCATCTGATTGCGGATCCAGGTCAGTTGCCGCTTGGCGTAATTTCTCGTTTGTTTCTGTGCTGTTGCAATTGCCTCTTCCAGTGTCTGCGCACCGGCAAGATGGGCGGCCAGGGCTTGCACACCAATGGCTTTCATGGCCGGAAGTTCCGGGTTGAGTTTCAACGCCATCAACTTCTCCACTTCCTGCAAAGCTCCATTCGACATCATGAGCTCAAACCGTGCATCACAGGCACCGTACAACTCTTCGCGTGGCGGCGTCAGCACCACTCGCGATACATCAATCTTTGCCAGAATCGATGTTTGCCTGGCATCAGCAAAATGCTCGCCCAATGGTTTACCCGTCGCTTCCAGTACTTCCAGTGCCCGGACAATTCGTTGCCCGTCAGCCTCCTTGATGCGGGCCGCATCCGCAGGCGCGGTTTTGGCAAGCTCACCGTGAAGCGTTTGCGGACCTTCCCGCTTAAGCCGTTGCCGCCAATGATCGCGGATATTGGCAGGCACGCGAGATATCTGGGACAAACCTTCTTCCAACACCTTGAAGTACAACCCCGTACCTCCGGTCACGACCGGAACCTTGTCCTCATCCCATGCTGACTGCATTTCCCGGCTCGCAGCCTCAAGCCAGCGACCGACTGACCACGCCTCGCATGCCGGCACACACCCGAACAATCTGTGCGGCACGGTGCTTTCATCCGCCTTCGAAGGTCTGGACGTCAATACGTCAAGCTCGGCATACAGCTGCATGGCGTCAGCATTGATGACTACACCGTTCACCCGTTCGGCAACCGCAATCGCTACAGCCGACTTGCCGCTGGCCGTCGGCCCTGCAATAAGGATGGCGGATTTCACTTGAGTATTCCCCATGTCCCATGTCCTATCGTTGATTGCCGGTTCACAAAAGTCCCCATTGCAGACAAAGCACATTAATACTGTTTGCAAATTGATGGAAAAACTTGGTGCCGAGCTGGATACCGGGCAATGGCTCAATGAGAAGCTGGCCTGGCAGGTCGAGTTCGACAAGACACCGGAGGTTGCCCTGCAAACCCTCCGCAAGAAAGCCGCAAATTGGCAGGTTGACGTCAACATCGTCCAGGCCGCCAACCAGCGCAAGAAGCTGCTTATCGCAGATATGGACTCCACAATGATTGAACAGGAGTGCATCGATGAACTGGCCGATGCAGCCGGTGCAGGAGACAAGGTCAGAGCCATTACGGCACGCGCCATGAACGGCGAGCTGGAATTTGAAGATGCGCTGCAAGAGCGTGTCGCAACCCTGAAAGACTTGCCATCCGGCGTAATCGGCGAGGTCATTGCCAACCGAATTACCTTCATGCCGGGCGGGCGGGAGTTGATTGCCACCATGCGTCAGAACAACACCTATTGCGCGTTGATTTCAGGTGGTTTCACGCATTTTACTGCCTATGTAGGCGCCGAACTGGGGTTTCATGAACATCAGGCCAATGAACTGGTCATTCAGAACAACCTGCTGACAGGTGAAGTTACCAAGCCGGTTCTGGGTCGCGATGCCAAGCTTGCCGCCCTGCAGCGCATCAGCAAGGAATTTGGGTTCTCATTGGATGAAACCGTAGCGGTCGGCGACGGCGCAAACGACATTCCCATGTTGCACGCCGCAGGCATGGGCGTGGCAATTCACGCCAAGCCTGCAGTAAAACAGCAGGTGGACATTCAGATTGACCATGGCGATCTTACGGCTTTGCTATACCTGCAAGGCTTTGCACGCGATGAGTTTGCGCGGCATCACTAGGGAATTTCCCACAAAAGTGGACACCGGTTTTGTGAAAAAGAAATGCGACACCAAAGGGATAGAGCGCGGTCTTGATTCAATCAGAACCTGGCTCGCTCTCCGGCATCACGACCCATTCTTCGTTTGATGATATTTGCTATTACTTCTTCAATCGCAGCGCAATGAAATGCGGATCAAAGTTTCTCTGTGCCCGCAGCACCAGCATCAGGATTGAACTGTCGCCAGCCTTTACCGCCGCATCTACTGCCTTGGAAACTTCCGCAGGTGAAGACGCCTTTACATCTCCTACCTCGGCAATCACATCGCCGGGTCTCAATTGCTTGTCTGCAGCAGCACCGTCGGCAGCCACTTCGGAAACAATGACGCCTGCAGCCTTTTCCGGCACCTTGAACTTGGCCCGCAATTCGTCGGTCAATTCTTCAACCGTCAATCCAAGCACCTCTATCTCGGCTGTACCAGTTGCTTCCGCCTTTTTCTTGTCTGCTGCCCTGACCAGTTTCTCACCTGTCTCCAGCCTACCAAGCGTCACTTCTATCTCAAGCGGCTTGCCCTTTCGCAGCACACCCACTGTCACCTTTGTATCCGGTGCCAACTGACCAACTGCGCGCGACAACTGCCGGCTGTCTTTCATATCCCGGCCATCCAGCGACACCACAACGTCACCGGCCTTGATGCCAGCGTCTTCTGCCGGGCTGGTGGCGGTCACGTCAGCCACCAGCGCACCATGCGCCTTGTCCAGTCCGAGACTGTCGGCAAGGTCTTCCGTCACATTCTGGATTCGCACACCCAGCCAGCCCCGGCGGGTTTCGCCAAACTTGATCAGCTGGTCGATCACATTGCGCGCGGTATCGCTCGGCACAGAAAAACCAATACCGATCGACCCACCTGACGGTGAAATAATCGCTGTATTAACGCCGATCACCTTGCCACTCATGGAAAACAATGGCCCACCGGAGTTACCCCTGTTGATCGAGGCGTCGGTCTGGATGAAATCGTCATAAGGACCCGCATTGATATTGCGGTTCATGGCAGACACGATACCCAGCGTGACCGTACCTCCCAGTCCAAATGGGTTGCCAATCGCCATGACCCAGTCGCCAACCCGCAACGTGGATGAATTACCAAACTCCACATATGGCAGGGGACTGTCGGATTCTACCTTCAATACGGCAATATCGGTCTTGGCGTCCTTGCCTACCAGCTCCGCCTTCAACCGGCGGCCATCATTGAAGATCACTTCAATTTCGTCCGCACCATCAATAACGTGGTTGTTGGTAACAACGGTGCCTTCTGCGTCAATTACAAATCCCGAGCCGAGAGAATTCGCATTACGTGGCCGATTTGGCCTGCTTCCCGGCCCCTGTCCTTCCTGCTGCTTTTTGAAGAATTCCTCAAAAAATTCTCTGAATGGTGTGCCTTCCGGCACATTGGGGACTGGCACACCGCCACTTGCGACTTTCTGTCTGGTAGAAATGTTCACAACAGCAGGAGAAAGCTGTTCTGCCAGATCAGCAACCGGCGCCGGACCTTGGGCGAGCGCGGCCTGCGTGCCGATTGCCCAAATGGCCAGCACGACAAAGGCAAATACCGTGACGCGGCTCATCGTCTGGATTACCAGGTTGGTGTCTCTCGTAGCTACTTTCGCTCTCGCTCTGACGGTCATTGAGTCAATTCTCTCCTGAGGTGTATTCCTGTCGTACACGATCCGGTACATTATTGCGAACCCGTACGGCTGATTTGGTACATGATTGTGGACATCATAAGCTAGCTTACGCAAGCCCCGCGCAGCTCGGATCGTAACGATTGCGTGAGCCAGTCTTCAAGCGACGCTTTAACCCTCCATCACTCCGGTTTTTTTGTGTTTCAATCAAAAATTGCATTGCTATGGACGCTAGCCAAGAAAACTTCTTGCGATCCACACGATCAACACCCCCACGCCAATGGCCGCCAGGCCGCAATTGCGCAAAGCATCTTCAGAGAACTGGGATGTCAATTCCGCCAGATCCTTAAGACGCCCGGGTGCCACAGCATAGAGCAGGCCTTCGATAACGAAGACCAGCCCGATTGCCGTAATCAATTCGCTCACTACTGCGCCGGTGCCGATTGCTGGGTACCGAAGTATTTGAAGAATTCCGAATCGGGTTTCAGCACCAGCGTGGTATCACTGTTCGACAGGCTGTTTGTGTAGGCCTGCATGGAACGATAAAACGCAAAAAATTCAGGATCCTGCTGGAACGCTTCCGCGAAAACCTTGTTCCGGGTTGCATCACCTGTACCACGCAGGATTTCTGCCTCACGTTGCGCCTTTGACATCAGTTCTACCGACTGTCTGTCAGCTTCCGCCTTGATGCGCGTGGCCTGTGCCTCACCGACGGCACGAAGTTCTGCAGCTTCGGCAAACCGTTCTGCGTTCATGCGGGCGTAGGTGTCCTTCAAAACCTGATCCAGCAGATCAGTACGCCGGATTTTCACGTCAACAACCTCGATACCGAGTGCTTCAGCCTCGAGACGAACCTGGTCGCGAATCTCACGCATCATTGCTGCGCGGTCTTTCGACAGCGCTGCGTCAAATGAACGACGACCGTAGGTTTGGCGAAGAGCAGCATCAAGGCGGGTTTCGATGCGATCCTTGGCCCTATTGAGCGAGGCGCCAACTGTTTCTCTAAAACGCCGCGGATTATTCACGCGCATCATTGTAACCGTATCAACGACATACCGCCGACTGTCGACCACCTGGACTTCCTTGTCCGGGCTTTCAAAGAACACGATACGATCTTCGACTTTGATCACTTCCTGCACAAACGGCAATTTAAAATACATGCCTGGCTTATTGATTTCTCGTTGAATTTCACCGAGCTGGGTGACCAGTGCCTTTTCTCTTTCGTCGACGATAAACACTGATGACCACACAAGAAAGGCGATCACTGCTAGGAGAATGGCTCCGAACGACTTGAAAATGCCCATTACTGGTTCCCCCCGGTCGATTGCTGACGTTTCTGGATTTCCGGCAATGGCAGGTAGGGAACGACACCGGTGCCACCCTGACCGCCGGCATTACCCTCAACAATCACCTTGTTGGACTTCGACATAACGCCTTCCATCATCTCCAGGAACAGGCGTTTGCGAGTCACGTCTTTAGCCTTGGAGTACTCGGCGTAAATGGCCTTGAAACGCTCGGCTTCACCTTCAGCTTCATTCACCACGCGAGCCGTGTAACCTTTTGCATCCTCTACAATTTTCGACGATTCACCGCGTGCCTTACCCAGCACCTGATTGCGATATTGCTCGGCTTCGCGAATAAACTGGTTCTGATTCTGTTCGGCACGCTGCACTTCTTCAAATGCGTCGGCCACTTGCGGAGGCGGGTCGGCCCGTTCAAGCAGCACGCCGAGAATGGAAATGCCGGCCTGGTAGGAATCCAGGGCGGCCTGTATGAGTTCGCGAACCTGTGCCTGCGCTTCCAGACGTCCCTGGGTCCGGAAATCTTCGGCGCGTGTTCGACCGACAATTTCACGCATCGCACTTTCCGACACGGCACGCACCATCATCTCCTGGTCACGCACGTTGAACAGGTATTGCTCAGGATCAGCGATCTTCCATTGCACCTTGAATTCCACGTTGATCAGGTTTTGATCGCCAGCAAGCATTTGATTGCTGGCGGTGCGGTCGCTGCCACCAAAGTTTATCTGGTTGACACTTTCAACCGGCAGTTTTTCCATGGTTTCGATCGGCCACGCGGCAAATTTCAACCCTGGCAGAACGGTGCGATTGTACTCGCCAAGTCGTAAAACGACACCCTGTTCTTCTGCTTCTACCGTGTGAAAACTGTTGAATGCCCAAAACGCACCAACCGCGATGAGGCCAATTATCCATGGGCTTTTTCCACCGCCACCTTGTGGCAGGACGGTCTTTAAACGATCCTGGCCCTTGCGAATAAGGTCCTCCAGATCGGGAGGTGTCCCTGGTCCGCCACCGCGTCCGCCACCACCGCCGGATGGCTTTTGTCCCCATGGCCCGTCGCCGCCGCCATTTCCGCCGCCTTGCCAGCCGCCACCCTTTTTACTCCATGGCATATCGTGTTCGTTTCCTTGTAATTGGGCTTGTTGCCGACAATTCAACTTGTCGGCGTTCGGTTTATCTTAGTTGGTATAGGCAAACGCGAACGTCAAGTCCATGGATCAACGCGAAAGCTTGGGTACTCAAGCAAATTAATGAGCCAGCGCCTGCGCATGCCAGGCCACATGGTCACCAATAAAGGTCGCAATGAAAAAATAGGAATGATCATATCCCGGTTGCATTCTCAGTGTCAGCGGATGATCGGCCTCTGCGCAGGCAATTTCAATCAGCTGCGGCTTTAGTTGCTCCTCCAGAAAGTCGTCCGCATCACCCTGGTCTATCAGAATCGGAAGTTTCTCGCTGGCCTGTCCGATCAGATGACATGTATCATGCGCTGCCCAGGCATCCCTGTCATTGCCCAGATACCCGCCAAGCGCCTTGTGACCCCAGGGGCAGTTCAACGGCGACGCTATTGGAGCGAAAGCCGAAACAGAACGATATTTGCCTGGATTTTTCAACGCGATGGTAAGCGCACCGTGACCACCCATCGAATGACCGGATATGGCCTGGCGATCAATATTGGCATTGAAATTGGCAGCCACGACGCCAGGCAGTTCCTCAGTGATATAATCATACATGCGATAATGTCCTGCCCATGGCTCCTGTGTGGCATTGACATAGAAACCTGCACCCAGTCCAAAGTCATAGGCTGCCTCGGGATCATCGGGTACGCCGTCTCCGCGGGGCGAAGTATCGGGCATGACGATCGCCACCCCGTTTTCCGAGGCATAGCGCTGCGCGCCTGCCTTGGTTGCGAAATTCTCATCAGTACAAGTCAGGCCTGACAACCACCACAACACTGGCACTTTTGCATGCGCGGCCAGCGGAGGCAGGTATATCGAAGCAGTCATTTCACACTGGCAGACATCACTGGTGTGAGAAAATTGAATTTGCTCGCCGCCAAAACATACATGCCGGCTCTTGATCTCGACTATTGTCATGTAGCTGTTCCCCGTTTCACCGCTGCTGACCCTTTCTTGCATACCCCGCATGATTTTGCCTGCATCGTCAATGCTTGCGTCCCGCGCCGTTTTCGCACACCTTGCAGCCGGGCTCAGCCCCCATACCAACCGGACATTCCAATGGCAATACATTCGACGCCCGCCCGCAACGATCAGGCGACAGTCTCACAAGGTCTGGCGCTGATGGCCATAGCGATGCTCGTCGTCCCCTCAATGGACATTCTGGGCAAACTTGTTTCGAAGGAAATCACCGGAATTCAGGTTGCGCAATGGCGCTTCGGTTTTCAGGCATTGCTGATCCTGCCGGTGCTGTTGTGGACCAGGGGTGCCGGTGGACTGCTGCCGAATCGAATTGGCCTGAACATCGCACGTTCACTGTTGATTGCGTGTGCAGTGACCAGTTTTTTTACCGCGCTGCGCTGGATGCCGGTGCCTGATGCGATTGCCGTATTTTTTGTCGAGCCGCTAATTCTAACCATTCTGTCGGCCATATTCCTCAAGGAATACATTGGCTGGCGGCGGCGATGTGCCGTTGTAGCAGGATTCGTCGGCGCGTTGATCGTCATTCAGCCCAGTTATGCGGTGTTTGGCGCGGTATCCCTGCTGCCGGTTCTGACCGCCTGCCTGTTTGCAACCTATTTGATCCTCACCAAAAAACTGGCTTCCGGTGAAGACCCGCTGACCATGCAGTTCTTTTCAGGCATTGTCGGATTTGCCTTTCTCGCATTAGTCGCAAGCACCGGCTCAGCAGCAGGTATTTCTATTCTGGCTGTCATCTGGCCCAGCCCCGTACAATGGCTCATGCTGGCCGGCGTCGGCACTATAGCGACCGTGTGCCACTTGATGATCGTACACGCCTTCAGGAGGGCTCCGGCCTCTGTACTTGCACCGTTTCAGTACCTGGAGATCGTATCTGCCACGACTCTAAGCTATCTGGTGTTTGACGATGTTCCAAACGCCTGGAAATGGCTGGGCATCTCCATCATCATCGGATCAGGATTGTATGTCTGGTGGCGTGAGCGGCAGGTGGGTTAAGGCTGTCGTCATCAGCCGCGACTGCGCATCGCGCAGTCCATCGATCACGTTAAAATGATGCTGTTCCGGCACAACAACGCATTGCGTCCACGCGCCAAGGCCGCGCCAGACGTTGGCAATGAGCTCCGACTGACGCAGGAACTCCGGTCGTTCCGACAGACCTACCCATGCTGTAAGTCTGCATTCAGGATCAGGTACTTTCAGCGCAGGGCTGAGTTGTATTGCTACCCGTTCGGTCAGTCTCAGCCGATCATTCATCTGCGTCTTCACAAGGGGACGCAAATCATGCAGTCCGGAGATTGAAACGGTGTGAGCAATTCGTCGCCGAATTTCAATAGACAAAGGCGTTCCTTCGCACACCAGGCAAGTAGCCAGATGTCCACCGGCGGAATGGCCCGTCAGAACAATCGGACCAGCAATTCTTTCCGCAGCACGCTGGATGGCAGTTCCAACCATGTGGACGATTTCGCCAATACCGGCATGCGGACATAAAACATAGGACGGGATGGCTACAGCCCAGCCGTTCTCAACAGCACCCTTAGCGAGATGAGACCAATAGTTCTTGTCGAAATCCAGCCAGTAACCGCCATGAATGAATACCAACAGTCCTGCCGGTTCTTTTTCGGGATAAAACAAGTCGTAGACGTGACGGTCGTTATTTCCATAGGAAATATCGAGTTCACAATTGCTGTCTGCTCGATACCGTGCCGCAAGCTCGATCCATTCACCTGGCCAACGTTGACTGTCTGCAATGTGAACCGAGTTGGAATAGGCGTCGTCCCAGTCAGTAATGCGTAGTCCGCTCATCCTACAACTCGGTTCTGACACGCCACAGTTCGGGAAATAGCTCCACTTCAAGCATTCGCTTGAGATAGGAAACTCCGCTTGTGCCACCAGTGCCTCGCTTAAACCCGATCACACGTTCAACTGTCGTTACATGGTTGAATCTCCAACGCCGGAAGTAATCTTCGAAATCCACCAGTTTTTCCGCAAGTTCATAATGCGTCCAGTGTTCTTCCGGGTTTCTGTAGACCCTCTTCCACGCAGCCTGCACGCTGTCATTATGTCGGTAGGCCTGTTGCACGTCACGGTTCAAAACATCCTCGGGAATGTCAAATCCGGCCCGGAAAAGTGCCGATATGACTTCATCATACAAACTTGGTCGGGCCAGTTCTGCCTCAAGAACATCAATCAGGTCGGGCCGGTGGGCATGGGGCTTCAGCAAGGCAAGGTTGCGGTTGCCGACCACAAATTCGATCAGCCTGTATTGCCACGACTGAAACCCGGACGACTGCGCCAGATCTTCGCGAAAAGACGTATACTCGCTTGGTGTCATTGTGCGTAGTACATCCCAGGCATTGTTGAGCTGCTCGAATATCTTGGATACCCGTGCCAGCATTTTGAATGCGGGCGCAAAACGGTCGTCCCGAATGGCTGCACGCGCCGCATTCATTTCATGAAGCACAAGCCGCATCCACAATTCAGAAGTCTGGTGTTGTACAATGAACAACAATTCATCGTGTGTCTGCCCCAACGGGTTCTGGGCGGAAAGTATCTGATCCAGTTGCAGATAATCTGTATAACTCATCTTCGCGCTGAAATTCGTTTCAGCGCCTTCAGCAGCGGGATCATAAGGTTGATCGCTCATCAGGTCACCGCCGCGCGTTGTTTGAATTCATGTCGATCCCAGGTCCTGTTGCACATGATGCCCTCAAGAATGGCGACAGCTTTAAGTACATCCTCGGTGTCTATGTAAAGCGGGGTGAAACCGAAGCGCATTACGTCCGGTGCACGGAAGTCGCCGATCACCCCTGCTGCGATCAGGGCCTGCATGGCGGCATACCCTTCATCGAAAGCGAACGAGACCTGAGAACCTCGGTTTTCGCTTGCACGAGGACTTACGAGTGTCAGTTGAGGGCAGCGGTTTTCAACCTCGCCGATAAACAGTTCGGAAAGCTCAATAGACCTGGCGCGAACATCACGCAAGGATACGCCTTCCCAGACATCCAGTGCAGCATCGAGCGCCGCCATCTGCAACACGGCAGGTGTGCCCACCCGCATGCGCTCAATGCTCGGCGAGGGTTGATAATCGATGTCAAAGGCGAACGGCAAAGCGTGCCCCATCCAACCCGACAAGGCCGGTTCAACCCTGGCAGCAAGATCGGGGCGAACATAGATGAAGGCTGGCGAGCCCGGACCGGCATTAAGGTATTTGTAAGTGCAGCCAACCGCAAATTCCGCATTGCAGGCCTCAAGTTCTACCGGCAAGGCTCCGGCAGAGTGGGCCAGATCCCACAATGCAACGGCACCTTTTTCGTGGGCCTTCTGGGTCAACGACGCCATGTCGTGCAGCCGGCCCGTCCTGTAATCAACCTGTGTGAGCATCATTACGGCAACATTGTCATCCAGGTGGCTCTCCACCTGCTCAGGTGGCACCACCTTCAGCTCAATATCACTGTCCATGAGCTTGATGAGCCCTTCAGCCATGTACAGGTCTGTCGGGAAATTGCCGGTGTCGGACAAAATGATCTTTCGGCCCGGACGCATCTTCAAGCCGGCCGCCAGCGCCTGATATACCTTGATGGAAAGCGTGTCGCCGAGCACTACGCTGTCTTGCGGGGCACCGATTAACGGAGCCAGGCGGTTTCCCAGCACTGCCGGTTGATGAAACCATCCCGCCTCATTCCAGCCCTTTATCAGCAAGCCTCCCCATTCATCGCTGACGGTTCGTGCGAGCCTCTCCGCAGCCTTTTTGGGCAGCGGGCCGAGCGAATTTCCATCAAGATAAATGACGCCCTGCGGCAAATGAAAATGCTGTTTTCTCATATAGTCCTCGCTCACTGCGGTCTTCCCGCGCTCGCGGGAATCATAGCCGATATTTGCAGCGGAGCGAAAAAGTGCTTCTCCGACGCCCAGCTTTAAAGCTCATACCGCGAACAAGTGAGTCGGCTCACTTCCGGTTGCACTTGGGGTTGGGCGGATGCACAGCCCTGATACGCGAAGCAGGCGAATCTAAAGCAACTTCACCCGCCGCAGTTCCCGTTCCAGTACATCGAGAAACCTTGACCTGTCCTGCTTGGAAAACGGCTTGCCGCCGCCGCCCTGATTGAGCGGATTGGCCGCGCGCAGGTCGCTCATCAGATCGCGCATAGACAGGATCTGGCCGATGTTCTTCTCATCCAGTACTTCGCCATTATGCTTGACCACGCAGGCACCGCCCTCAATGCAGCGAGCCGCCAGCGGAATATCGCCGGTGATGCATATGTCGCCCTTGCCTGCCCTGTCGGCGATCCACATGTCCGCTATATCCGGACCATCCGGAACAATCACGGTTTCAACCAGCGGATCCGGGTCAGGACGAACACCTCCATTTGATACAATAAACACCTTGACTGCGTGGCGGCTGGCCACGCGGGTCACTTCGGCTTTGACCGGGCAGGCATCTGCATCAACGTAAATTGCGGTCAATAGACAACAACAGCGCGAATTGATTCACCTGCGTGCATCAGGTCGAATCCCTTGTTTATATCTTCCAGCGCCAGTGTGTGCGTGATCATCGGGTCGATGTCGATCTTGCCGTCCATATACCAGTCGACAATCTTGGGCACATCGGTGCGACCCCTGGCGCCCCCGAATGCGGTGCCGCGCCATGATCGGCCGGTGACAAGCTGGAACGGACGAGTTGCAATCTCCTGCCCTGCACCTGCCACACCGATGATAATGCTTTCACCCCATCCCTTGTGGGCACATTCCAGCGCCATGCGCATCAAATTGACATTACCGACACACTCGAAAGAATAGTCCGCACCACCCCCGGTCAGTTCGACCAGGTGGGCAACCAGGTCACCGTCAACATTTTTCGGATTCACAAAGTGGGTCATGCCGAATTTACGGCCCCATTCTTCCTTGCCGTCATTGACGTCGACACCGACAATCATGTTGGCGCCGGCAAACCGAGAGCCCTGAATAACGTTCAGACCGATGCCACCGAGACCGAAGACGACCACATTCGACCCCGGCTCAACCTTGGCCGTATTGATGACCGCACCGATACCCGTGGTTACACCGCATCCGATATAACAAATCTTGTCGAACGGGGCTGACTTGTTGACCTTGGCCAAGGCAATTTCCGGCAGCACTGTGTGATTGGCAAACGTCGAGCAACCCATATAGTGCAGGATTTTCTCACCCTTGTAGGAAAACCGGCTCGTGCCGTCCGGCATCAGGCCCGCACCTTGCGTGGTGCGAATTTTCTGGCACAAATTGGTTTTCGGATTGAGACAATACTCACATTCGCGGCACTCCGGCGTATAAAGGGGAATTACGTGATCCCCCGCTTCAAGTGTGGTTACGCCCGGGCCCACTTCAAGTACGACGCCAGCGCCTTCGTGGCCAAGAATAGCGGGAAAGGCTCCTTCAGGGTCGTCACCGGAGCGAGTGAACTCGTCGGTATGGCAAATGCCGGTGGCTTTGATCTCGACCAAAACCTCCCCGGCCTTTGGTCCTTCCAGATCAACCTCGACGATTTCCAGTGGTTTTCCAGCTTCAAATGCAACGGCTGCACGGGTTTTCATAGTTTGCCCTCCAAACTCAAACGGTGTGTCTATTGCGGCGCAGTTTGTCAATGAAGCCAGTACGCTGCAACCCCTCAAACGCAGGCCGTGAGCAAACCCCTGTGTTTCGACATATGTTAACTTTAGTTAAACGGAACAGTTGGCTCTGGTCTTTTGGGTAAAAGTTGTTGCACAATCGACTGGACCGGACGGCAAATTGTCCGATCCAGTATGTTACAGGGAGAAAAATTCACATGTCAGATAAAGACAGACTAAACCGGGTTTTGAAACAGCCGAATGTATCTCGGCGCGAGTTTATCCAATATGCCGTTGCCGGCGGCGTTGCAGCCGGACTGGCCGGTTCCATGTTCGACAAGGCCAGAGCAGCCGCCCCGCAAAAGGGCGGCGCATACATCCAGGCGCTTACCGGCGGTGGCACCAAGGACGTGCTCGATCCAGCACAGACGCTCGACTCATTCATGATCAACGTCGGTAACCAGCTCAGGAACAACCTGACTGAAATTGGCCCCGACGGCCAGTTGCGGGCCGAACTTGCCGAAAGCTGGGAAAGTGCCGACGCCAAGACCTGGGCGTTCAAGGTTCGCAAAGGTGTCGAATTCCACAATGGCAAGACGCTCGATGCAAAAGATGTAGTGGCATCCTTCAACCATCACCGCGGCGAAGGCAACAAGTCGGCAGCCACCGGCCTGACCAAACAGATCAAAGACGTCAAGGCTGACGGCGATATGGTCATGTTCGAGCTGGAAGGCGGCAATGCCGACTGGCCGTTCATTGTCTCCGATTACCATCTGATGATTTGCCCGGCTGACGGCGACAAGATGGCCTGGGACAAGGGTGTTGGAACCGGCGGTTACAGCCTTGAGAAATTTGAACCAGGCGTTTCCACCGTCGTGAAGCGCAATCCAAACTACTGGAAAGAAAACGCTGCTTACTTCGACAGCATTGAAAATCTTTTCGTTGCAGATGCCAATGCCCGCACGACCGGGGTTCGCACAGGTTCGCTGCACTCCATGTCGAACCTCGACCTGAAGACGGTTGCACTGCTGAAGAAAGATCCCAATGTGGTGGTCAAGCCGACCTTCGGCAACAAGCACGCAACGTTACCCATGCTGTCCAACACGGCACCATTTACCGACAACCACGTTCGTCTGGCATTGAAGTATTCGGTAAACCGCGAAGAACTGGTCAAGAAGATACTTCGCGGACAGGGTGAAGTTGGCAATGACTCTCCTGTTGGACCCGCCAATATTTACCGGGCAACACCGGAAGAACTGCCACAACGTGCCTACGATCCTGAAAAGGCAAAGTTCCACCTCAAGCAGGCCGGCCTGGAAAATCTGGAAGTGTCCCTGCACATCGCGGATACCGCCTTTGAAGGTGGCGTGGATGCTGCCCAGCTTTATGCTGAAAGCGCCAAGGCATCAGGCATCACCATTAATGTGGTCCGCGAGGCAGATGATGCCTACTGGGACGACGTCTGGCTCAAGAAACCCTGGTGCGGTTCGTACTGGGGTGGCCGTCCAACCGAAGACTGGGTGTTCTCGCAGATCTATTCTTCCGGCGCGGACTGGAACGAAAGCAAGTGGGAAAACAAGCGGTTTAATGAACTACTGGTTCAGGCCCGTGCCGAACTGGATACAAAGAAGCGCCGCGAAATGTATGTCGAAATGCAGCAGATCGTCAACGAAGACGGCGGTTCTGTGATCCCGATGTTCATGGCCTACACCCACGCCATCTCCAAGAAAATTGGTTTGCCGGAACAGATTGCCAGCAACTGGGAACTGGATGGACACAAGAACGGCGAACGTTGGTGGATGGCAGGATAAGCCTGCAGGAGACAACACTAGCCGTCACATGATGGCACAGCACAATAGTCCGCATCCCTTCTTTGTGAGGGGATGCGGTTTTCGTTGACAGAAACCAAATCACAAACTCGACCCATGACGCGCCCGAAGTCATCCCCGAAACCAGCCGCCGGCTTCACCGCGGCAGAACGTGATGCTGTCTACAAGGCCATCTTCAACCGCCGGGACGTACGCGACCAGTTTCTGCCGAACAGCATTGCCCAGGACGTGCTAGATCGCATACTCACCGCGGCCCATCACGCGCCATCCGTCGGCTTTTCGCAGCCCTGGAGCTTTCTTCTCATTCGCTCCGTTGAAAAGCGTCGGCAAGTGCATGAACTGTTTGCTGGCGCCAACGAAGAAGCAGCCAGACTGTTTTCAGATGAGCGCGCAAAGCTCTATCAGTCGCTGAAGCTGGAAGGCATTTTGAAAGCGCCCCTGAATATTTGCGTTACCTGCGACCGAACCCGCGGTGGCAAGGTGGTCTTGGGCCGCACTCATAATCCGGAGATGGATCTTTATTCCACGGTTTGCGCGGTGCAGAACATGTGGTTGTCAGCCCGTGCTGAAGGGATTGGAATGGGCTGGGTCAGCATTTATCAGCATGACAAGTTGCGTGACCTGCTCAACATTCCCGACCATGTGCAGATCATAGCCTATCTGTGCGTTGGCCATGTTGAAGAGCTGTACGAACAACCGGAGCTCGAACTAAAGGGATGGGCTGACCGGCTGGCCATGGACGAAATAGTACTCGAGGAAACCTGGCCCGAGCCCAACAACGGTAAGTGACATTCCTCACATCACGCACACGTCAACATGGCTAGGGTCAGATCAAGTTAACCGTCAAACTTGAAAAGACCAAGAGCCATGAACCGCCAGATCGACTTATCCGAAACCCCTGAATCCCGGTCCATATCCAGATCGACCCTGATCCTGGCTGTCGTGTTAACTGTCGCATGGTTTTCCATGCTGGCAATAGCAATCGCCGGCGCCGGAAACGCCGAAACAGCCAGCGCCTACGGAATTGACAGCTTTCAGGCCAGTTCCCTGGTAGCCTCGCGCTAAAGCATTTCTCACAAAAGTGGATACCGGTTTTGTGAAAAAGAAATGCAACAACAAAGCGATAGAGAGCGGTTTTGCTTCAATCAAAACCTGAAACGCGCTAAAGGCCACTGCTGAACAATTGCCTTACAATCCACAGTATCTGTATTGATCAAACTGCTTTAGATGCGGGAAAAATCGAACAAGTTGCGATCCAGCAAATGACTGGGCCGAGCGTTTCCCAGTGCTTTCAGCATGGTGTCTTTTCGCCCGGGCTGACGCGCTTCCATGGCATTCAGCATCGCCTTGATCTGGTTGCGTTTCAGGCCATCCTGCGAACCGCACAAGTCGCACGGAATTATGGGAAAGTCCAGCGCTGCGGCATACTTCTCGATGTCATCTTCTGCACAATAGGCCAGTGGACGTATTACGGTCAGGTCGCCCTCGTCATTACGCAGTTTGGCGGGCATGGCTTCAAGCCTGCCGGCGTAGATGAGGTTCAGGAAGAACGTTTCCAGTATATCTTCGCGATGGTGGCCAAGCACAATTGAAGAACATCCTTCTTCGCGCGCAATGCGATACAGATTTGCTCGCCGCAGCCGTGAACACAGCGCACAATAAGTGCCGCCTTGCGGTATTTTCTCCGTAACCACGGAATAGGTGTCGCGGTAGTCGATACGATGCGCCACACCATGGGATGCCAAAAAATCCGGCAGGATATTTTTGGGAAAACCCGGTTGCCCCTGGTCAAGATTGCAGGCCAAGAGGTCAACCGGCAACAGCCCCCGCCAGTTCAGTTCGCTCAATATTGCCAACAGTGCATAACTGTCCTTGCCGCCGGACAAGCATACCAGCCATTTGCTGCTACCGTTCGGCACCATGCAGAAATCGTCTAGCGCCCGGCGAACGTTGCGCACCAGCCGCTTGCGCAACTTGCGAAACGACACGCTGTCGGGGGCAGCCCTTAACAGGGACGGACCACCCTCAGCATCATGATCAGCAGTATTTTCGGCCATGCTCATGCGTGCTGCCTATCCTGCCAGTTTGAGTTTGTCCACAACTGTACCCGCCACCTCACGTCCGCTGACCCAGGCACCATGCGCCGTGGCTTGCCACTGCATCGAGAAAGCTTCCCCGGCAAAGGCCAGATTGCCGGTATCAGCGTCAATCATCTCGTGACGCAGGTGTGCACAGCCAGGATTTGCATAACTGTAGCCGCCGCGCACAAACAGGTTGCTACCCCATCCGGTGGTTGCCGCGTTTACCATCCTTGTCTTGATATCGGAGCCAAATGCCGCAATCAGCCGCTCCATGGCAAACTCCACCATTGCAGCGTCACTTGCGGCCAGGATGTCCTTCGCAACGCTGCCCGCAACATGGCCGATTACCATGGGACTGCCAAAATTGGAAAACTGGAAGTTGATCGGTTCGCTGCCATCGGGCGGCAGAATATTCACCGACGGCTGTTCAATGTGACTGAAGATATTGCTTTCAAACGCAATCGCCACCTTCTCATAATGCCCGCACGGTACATTTTCGATCAACTTCAACAGATCTCGCGCAGGCCCTGCACCAATCTCGATGGCACCTGAATTCAAGACCGCGGTTGATGCAGTTATAATTGCGGCTTTCGCGTCAATGGAGCCGCCGTGTGTCGTTATCCCCACGCCGTCAGCGCGCTGTTCAATGCCAACGACCGGTGTGTTCAGTTGCACCGGCAAACCTGCTGCCAGGCGTTCGATCAGATCACCATAACCGGTTTTTACCGGCCAATTGTGATGGCTGTCCGCGTAGTCGGCATAGCCACGTGCTGATACCTGTTCCGGGTCTGCAGATGACATCAGCTGCATCCAGTGACGCACAATCGGGGCCATGTCGCCTGCATCCGGCAACACCTCTGAAATCGATACGTCTTGCCCCTTGCCTCCGGCCTCGTAAACAGCCTCGAAGGCGGCTTCCATGATGGCCAGGGTATCGGCGCGACCGGCCCGGTCCGCCCATTGGCCATTTGCCCAGACAGCATTCCAGTCGTCGCGGCCTTGCGTGAGATACTCGGCTCCCACCCGATCAGCTTCCGCAACCAGCGGGTTGACGTCTGCGCAATGAAGCCAGTGACATCCCTGGTCCCATGCATACGGCAAAGACGTTTTGTCTGTATAGGCGCGACCGCCGACCCGGTCACACGCTTCCAGAACAACAAACGATACCCCGCGCTCTTGCAGCTCCATTCCGGCGCCAACACCTGCTGCCCCTGCCCCGATAACAACGACTTTCGGGCGATCGTTCATCTGTTTACGCGGTCCAGAACGATAAGTGTGAAGGCCGCATCATCGCGGTCTCCCTTGGCAAACGAGCGCCGCTCGACTTCCTTCCATTCTTTATCGTCCAGTGCTGGCAGGAAAGTATCGCCGTCTACTTCCAGATGAACCCGTGTCAGGTAAATTCTGTTTGTGCGTTCCATTGCATCAGCATAGATTTGCCCGCCGCCAATAATCGAGACCTCCGTCTCTCCCGAACACAAAGCCAACGCCTCATCGATCGAATGAGCCAATTCCGCCCCATTAGCAGAAAAGCTTTTCTGCCGTGAAATGACGATATTGCGTCTGCCCGGCAATGGCTTTTTGGGAAGACTCTCCCATGTCCGACGCCCCATGATTATCGGCTTGCCGAGCGTGATCTCCCTGAACAGTTTCAAATCGGATGACAGGTGCCAGGGTAGCCCGCCATCACAACCGATCACGTCATTCTCCGAAGCCGCGACAACAGCAGATATCCGCATCATGTTTGCTCCGCCAACATCACTATGCCGTCATGCTCAAGCTGCCACGTTTCAGCCCCCCTGCGCACCTTGCCGCCGATCCGGGTGTAGAACTTGTGGCCTGTCCGGTTGTCTTTCATTGCCAGCCACTCAAGTCGCGAGTACCCGCGTTCGACACAAATTTGCGCCAGGGCTTTCACCAGTGCGTAACCGGCTCCCGTTCCACGGGCGCGCTTGCTGACACAAATATCTTCCATGTAGAGCTTTGGTTTGGCAGAAAAAGTCGTGAAAACCTCATACCAGTAAACGAAACCGACAGCTTCCTCATCACACTCGGCAACAAGACAACCTTGACGATCAGTTGTCGAAACCAGACCGGCCTCCAGTTCATCAGGCGTCGACACCACACGTTCCAGTTCATCGTGATGTTCGGCCAGTTCGCAGACCAGCCGGTGCAGAACCGGGCCGTCACCGGGTCTTGCTTCGCGAATTGTTATGTTCATACCGCGATTGGTGCTGCAATGTTCGGGTGAGCCTCATAACCCGCAATCTCAAAATCCTCGTAAACGAATTCATCCAGCGTTTTTACATCCCGCTTCATGATCAGCCGCGGCAGGTTGTGTGGTGTTCTCGCCAACTGTTCATCCGCCTGCTCAAGATGGTTCAAATAGATATGCGCGTCACCCAGTGTGTGGACGAATTCGCCTGCCTTCAGCCCGGTCACATGGGCCATCATGTGTGTCAGAAGGGCATAAGAAGCAATATTGAAGGGCACACCGAGGAATATGTCGGCGGATCGCTGGTAGAGCTGGCAGGACAGCTTGCCGTCGGCAACATAGAACTGGAACAGGCAGTGACACGGAGGCAGTGCCATCTTGTCAACATCAGCCGGGTTCCAGGCAGTGACGATCAATCGACGCGAATCCGGTGTCTTGCGGATACGTTCCACCACATCTGAGATCTGATCAATCGTGGAACCGTCACGTGCTGGCCAGGAACGCCACTGGTGACCATAAACCGGGCCGAGATCGCCGTTTTCGTCAGCCCATTCATCCCAGATCGATACTTTATTCTCATGCAGCCATTTGATGTTGGTATCGCCGCGCAGGAACCACAACAGCTCAATTATGATCGAACGAAGATGCAGTTTCTTCGTCGTCAGCACCGGAAACCCGTCAGCAAGATCAAACCTCATTTGATGGCCAAAAACCGATAATGTACCCGTTCCTGTGCGGTCACCTTTAGGGATACCAGCGTTGCGCACCAACCTGAGCAGGTCGAGATACTGCTGCATCTGTCAAATCTCCGAATTACGCAAACCAGCCGGAAAACACCGCCGACAAGGGTTGGCCAACTAAATGAAA
>CAJICM010000441.1_pt1 | contig 37355 bp, 36 predicted proteins | sample 9199691 | NCBI WGS metagenome assembly CAJICM01 (sample SAMEA7708338, study PRJEB35096) | sediment metagenome | biome: marine neritic benthic zone biome [ENVO:01000025]; feature: sediment [ENVO:00002007]; material: shallow marine sediment [ENVO:03000034] sea grass bed [ENVO_01000059] ...
ATCCGCCAGCAACCGCTATTCCAACGATCGTGCTGGCGACAACCTGTGCACCCGTGAGCTTGTGATACTTGGCCAATCCAGCGGCGAGCGCCAACGTTGCCAGGCCGGCAACGATCCCGCTATTATGTGGAAGGTGATCCATCAGGTTTCTGGTTTCCGGCCCGACAAGCCATAATGATGCCAGCTCGATGCGGGCCGGTGACAGGATACCGCGCAGCGACGCCTGGGCCACCACAGTCAAGATCAGGCCGGTTATCAGCGCCCTGAGATTGCCCGTCGCCGACAGCACCAGCAACCGGCTGGCACATCCGCGTGCCAGAATCATTCCGGCTCCAAACATTACCCCGCCGATCACGGCGCCGGACAGTGAACCGGTGGTCGAAAGCTGGCGCACGAACGTCGCCTCCAGAACACCCGCTGTAAACAATAGCTGGACACCCAGCAGTGCTGCTCCGAATGCCAGCAGCCAGACGGCTGTCTTGGGTCCAAGTGATCCGTGCCAGAACTCGATTGTCGCTGATCTTAGACAAAACTGGCTGCGTTGTGCTGCAATGCCGAACAGCAAACCTACCGCGCCACCGCCGATCGTGGCGCTTCCGGCATCGCCAAAATTCTCTATGAGCCAGCTCAGGTCCACCCAGGATCTCTCGTCGCGCCAGAACTTCAAGGACAGCCAGGAGGGCGGCACATCCGGACGCGCTGCCTGCATTTCATCTCGAACCTATCACCAGCTTTTTACAGCACTTTGATTTTAATCAACCCGGGGTCAGTTATCCGGCTGCCTGCCGGGTAGATTTGCAGATAACCGCTACACCAGCCAGGACTCGACGTTATCGACGGGTTTTCCCGCCGACAATGCCTGAAGGCCTTTGACACACCGAATGATCAGCCACACTGCCACCGCCAGCATAAGCAGAAAACCGATACCAACGCTCATCAGCAGGAAACTGATGATTGAGTAAAGCAGCCCGATCCAGAACGTTCGGATTGCATACCGGTAATGCGACTGGCAAACCTGGTCAGCCTTGCCGCGGTTCAGATAGCACAATGCCAGCCCGATCAGTGTCGGCAGGCCTCCCAGCACAAACCCGGCCAGGTACAGCACATAAACCAGGGTCACGTTGTTCTTGCCGGGCGAGAACCAGCCACTGGAACTTGTTGTAGCGGGGGTCTCTGGCATTGCTGATCCTTCCTTTCGCCCAGCCGACTTCGGACGGTTTTTGTTCGCGGTGCAATTGATTGCACTTGGTGCCTGCGAGGTGGCCGGTGGAGATTACCGCATTATGCGGACATCTGCGAAACTTTGTATTGTCAAGCCCCGGCATTTGGCGTGCCGCCGAAATGCCTGCGATATTGTTTGGGCGACAGGCTGAGCGTTCTGGTCATCGCCCGGCGCAGGCGTTCGTCATCATTAAATCCACAACGGTCGGCTATGGCGGTGACCGGCAGGCCGGTATCTTCCAGCAGTCTTCGCGCTGCTTCAACGCGAAACCGCTCGACTGCCCGGGCCGGGGATATTCCTGTTTCAGCCGTGTAGACGCGGGCAAAATTGCGGGCACTCATTTTCGCCTGTCTGGCCAGCGTCTCGACACGGAGGTCCTTGTCCAGATTGTTGATGATCCAGCCATGTAGTTTTTCAAACCGTCCGGTGGCGTCATTTGCCTGCTGATCGAGGATGGGGCTGAACTGCGACTGCCCGCCCGGGCGGACCATATAGGCCACCAGTGATCTTGCCAGCGTCAGAGCGGCCTGTCGTCCATGGTCGACCGCGACCATCGCCAGCGCCATATCCAGCCCTGCGGTCACGCCAGCAGACGTCCAGATGCTGCCGTCCCTTATGTAAATAGGATCAACCTCCACCCGAACCTCAGGATATGCCTGTTGCAGAGCCGCACATGACTCCCAATGGGTGACGGCCCGTCGATGATCCAGCAAGCCGGCAGCCGCCAGTATGAAGGCGCCGGTACAAACCGAAGCTATCCGGGTGCTTGTTGCAGTCAGGCGCAGGAACTGCGAAATCAGTTGTGGGTTGGTCGCAGCTGCGCGAACGCCGGGCCCGCCCGCCACGATCAGCGTGTCAATGACGCGACCTGTCCATTGCGTGATCGCATCTGCTGAAATCGATACAGCCGTATCGGTTTTGACCGGTCCTGACCCGAGCGCCAGAACGGCTGTTTGATAATTGGCTGAACAGACGCTGTTTGCGTCCTCGAAAACCTGCAGGGCTCCGGATAAATCCAGCAGTTTCACACCGGGAAACACGACGAAGACGACATGGTGAACAGGTTTGGCAGAAAATGAGGGCATATAGTCATTTATGCCAGAACATGTTCTGCTAGTCTACACCTGTCAATCATCACCTGAACCGGAAGGGAAGCCAACATGCTGTTGCTCAAGCCGAATTGTGAATGCTGTGACAAGGACCTGCCGCCGGAGGCCACGGATGCATGCATCTGTACGTTCGAGTGTACGTTTTGTGCTGATTGCGCCGAGCAGCGGTTCGGCGACGTCTGCCCCAACTGCGGCGGCAACCTGGTGGCCCGACCGATCCGGCCGGACAACCACCTGGTGAAGCACCCGGCATCCACTAAACGCTTTGTCAAGCAACACACCGAGTGTGCCGATCTGAACCAGTAACGCGCTTGCCCGAAAAGGATAACTTCCATGCGTTCAATTGCAGCCCTGGTGTTTCCGGGATTTGAAACCCTTGACCTGTTCGGTCCGATTGAAATGTTCGGATTGCTGAAGCACGAATTCAGCATCTCCATTGTTTCAGAGCAGCCCGGCGAGATCGGCAGTGCCCAGGGCCAGCGCGTGTGTGTCGATCGCGCGTTCGCTGATGCGGTGGCCTTTGACATGCTGCTGGTCCCCGGCGGACCGGGCACCCGTACCGAAGTGACCAATCCTGCCCTGCTGGACTGGCTGCAGACAGCGTCAGCCAGCGCCGAGATCATCATGTCTGTGTGTACCGGTTCCGCTTTGCTTGCCAGCGCCGGTTTGCTGGACGGTCGCAAGGCAACCTCCAACAAGATGAGCTTTGGCTGGGTCAGGCAGCAGGGGCCGGATGTGGACTGGGTCGCCAGGGCACGCTGGGTCGAGGATGATCGCTTCTTTACCTCATCGGGGGTATCTGCCGGCATGGACATGAGCCTGGCGGTGATCACCCGCCTGCTGGACAGGGCAGCGGCCGACAAGGTGGCTCAGATAGCCGAATATGAGTGGCACGACGATGCGGCGCGCGACCCGTTTGCCGAGCTTTATGACCTGACTTGAAACGCTGTGCTCGCGATAACCGTTACATCGTTGGAATGACGCCGCATTGAGGTGCTTTTTCGTTGTGTCAGGAGTCACAATTTGAGGGTCGGGTCAGTTTTTTGTTGAAATGGAGCATGAGAACATAATAAGAACATTTGCATGTATTTGGAGACCGTTCAGGATATCTGCGACCGCAATGTACACCTTGAAGTGCGCTGCATACCCTGCACCCGGTCGGTTGATATTCCGCCGGCCCTGATACCCAAAAAGATCCCGCGTGATTTGCCGGTCCAGCTGGCTGCTGCGCATTTCATATGTTCCAGCTGCGGCGGCAGACAGCTTGTCAGCGCGCTGTGGGATTACAGAACCGCAAAGGGCAGAGGAGGATAAGACAACATGGCCAGAAACAAGCCGGACGCACGGGTGCGCAACCTGTTCTATCACCCCACACCTGAAGAGTTCGACTATGACCGGCTGCTGAAAGCACTGAGGGAATGCCGTCTGATGGCCAGAAAACTGACGATTGCAAGCGGGTTGCGCAATCCGGCCTATCGCGAAACCGAAGCCCTGATCGCCCAGATAGATGCCGTGGCGGCCCTGACCCGTGTGTCGGGAGCGCCCGAGTTCGTCAATCCGGATGATCACTCGGTGACACCGGCGCGCCAGTAGACACGGACCATAAAATGATCGCAACACAGGATAGAAAATTGGCTGGTGCTGCTTGCTGGTCAGGAAATCTAGAGCGCGGTTTTGATTCAATCAAAACCGCGCTCTATCCCTTTGTTGTCGCATTTCTTTTTCACAAAACCGGTATCCACTTTTGTGAGAAATGCTCTAAAATTTCTCCAGATGTTCCTGCAATAGCGCGATGAATTTTCTTCCCGGCAAACTCAGCATTTGCGTGCCGGAAGTTATCATTGCGGTTTCATGATAGACACTTGGCTGGAAGGCTCGCCAGGTCACTCCATCACCCAGGTCTGCTGTTCCGTTAATTGGATCAACGATAGCAATATCTTTACCTTGCGCAACGATGTTCCGGACAATCGCGAAATAGTAGGCTGAAACATTCCGCTTGATGTCAATATTTGCCCTGGAGACCAGAGCATCAAGTTGCCGGTCGACCAGATGATCACCGGTAATATGTACCACGGACCTGCCCTTGAGATCAGTCGCGGTAATAACCTTCTTTCGTGAGAGGGGGTCATCTTCATGCATTATGCAGACACATTCCAGCTGAAAAAGCTTGGCATCAAGGCCTGCAACGGGAACGGGTGTATCTATAAATCCAATATCAATCTGGCGGCCGCTGATCCACGACGCAATACGTCGTGAACTGTGCATGATGACGTCGATTTTTATTCCCGGGTTCTGGCGCTGAAACTCCACGATAATTTTTGGCAGGAAGTTGACAGCCAGCGTGCCGTTGGTGGCAATGCTGATGCTGCCTGTGGACCCCGTCCGTATTTCATCAGCCCGCTGTTCAATCCTGGAAAAGGCAAGCAGCCCTTGTGAAACCTCGCCGCTCAACTGGAGCGCCTCCTTGGTCGGCGCGAAAAATCCCTTCTCGCGGTGAAACAGTTTGAACCCGAGATCGGATTCAAGTTTGCCGAGTGCAATGCTCACAGCCGGTTGGGTCAGGTTCAACCGTTCAGCAGCACGCGACACCGAGCCAGCCTCGATCAGGGCATCGAATACTTCAAGATGTCGTGTTTTCAAGGGTCTGCCAGCCTCCCAAATGCATAAGCAAAATGAATAAACACATAACAGAAATTAAATTGATTTAATCGGGTTGCGTGCCTAGCGTCAATATCGGGGAAAGGGATAACGAATGTTGCAATCCACCGGTACCGGGGACAATCATCGCCAGGGTAAACACCACGGACTTCAGGAGAAGTCCGGGACCGGAACCGATGGTCGTTTCGCATCCGGATTCACGACTGCGTCGTACTGGCTGGAATCGACAGGACCGGTTCGCGGTTTGCCCGCTGATCCCTTGCGCAATGTCGACTGTCTCGTCGTTGGCTCCGGCTATACCGGACTAAGTGCTGCTATCGAGATTGCGCGCGGCGGCCGGTCCGTGATGGTTCTGGATTCAGGCGAGGTGGGCAGTGGATGCAGTACCCGTAACGGCGGCCAGATAAGCACCAGCATCAAGCCGTCCCTGACCGCTCTTGCACACAAGCACGGCATGGAGAGCGCCAGGGCCATTCGATCGGAAGGTCACACTGCGCTGCAGTGGATCGAGGACTTTGTCACTCGCGAACAGATTGATTGTGATTTCAACCGATGCGGCAGGTTTCATGCAGCCCACGCACCCCAACAGTTCAGCAACCTGGTCCAGCAGACGAAAGACCTGCAAAGCGAGGGTATCGAGGCAGAAGTCGTTACTCGCGATGAACAGCACAGGGAACTGGGGACGGACGCCTATTTCGGTGGTGTGGTTTTCCCAAGGCATGCAAGTGTAAATCCCGCAAAACTGCATCGTGGTTTCCTGCAAGCTGCGCTCGATGCCGGTGTACATGTCACGCCAAACTGCGCCGTGACCGAAATATCAAAGAACAAGGACAGCTTTAACATTGAAACGGAGCGCGGCGCAGTGACCGCCGGGGATGTGGTCGTGGCGACAAACGGGTACACCTCGGCTCTGACGCCGTGGATGAAGCGGCGCGTCATACCAATCGGAAGCTACGTCATCACCACACAACAGCTGCCGACTGAACTTGTCGACAAACTGTTTCCCACCAATCGTATCGCGAGCGACACCTGCAAGGTTGTCTACTACTATCGCTCAACACCGGACCGCAAAAGGATCATGTTTGGGGGCCGGGTGACCGCTTCGGAAACCAATCCTGTAAAAAGTGCGCCGAAACTGTTTGAAGACATGTGCAGGATATTCCCCGAATTGCTGGATTATCAGATTTCCCACGCATGGCAGGGTACGGTTGCCTACAGTTTCGATGAACTGGCGCATATCGGCAAGAATGATGGCATTCATTACGCCATGGGGTATTGCGGTTCGGGTGTATCCATGGCTGGATATCTCGGCATGCGCGTGGGACAAAAGGTGTTGGGCAAGAAGGAAGGCCGTACTGCCTTTGACGGCCTGCCGTTTCCCACCCGCCCGCTTTATTCCGGAAAACCGTGGTTCTTGCCGGCCGCTGTCGCCTGGTATCGCTGGCAGGATCGACGACAATACAAGAAGGCATCTGCGATGGCCTAGAAAATGCGCAGATAATTTGAGTGATAAATAAAACTGGATCAAAAACACAGGAGAGGAGACCTATGATGAGTATGAAGAATTTGGCCATGGGAACTGCCATGGCACTGGTAATGACGGGCACCGCCTATGCCGAACCGGTAACCGTGGTGTCATGGGGTGGCAGTTATGGTGCTGCACAAGACAATGCGTTGTTCAAGGACGCCTCAAAAAACAGCGGGATCGAAATTATCCGGGAATCCGGTGCCAGCATGTCGAAAGCCTGCCTGCAGGTTGAGTCAGGCGCTGTAACCTGGGATCTGGTGGTAACAGGTTCGGGTGGTGCAGCGGCAGCGGCTGCCAAGGGTTGTCTGGAAAAGATTGACTATAAAGTTGTTGATGTCAGTGATTTTTACGACAACCTGTACACAGATTATTGTGTCGGTTCCGATGTCTTCGCCACAGTCATGTCCTGGAATACGGACAAGTACGGAGAACCCGGCAGCGACGGCGCTCCCAAATCCTGGGCAGATTTTTTTGATGTCAAGAAATTCCCGGGCACACGGGCCTACCGCGCCAACAATGTGGACGGTGCACTTGAACCGGCACTGATGGCAGACGGTGTTCCGGCCGACAAGGTCTACGAGGTGCTTGCCACCCGGGAAGGCAAGGAGCGGGCAATCAACAAGATTCGTGAACTGAAACCGCACATCGCAGTGTTCTGGGGCTCCGGCGCGCAGCAAGCCCAGTTGATGAAAGATGCCGAAGTGGACATGACCACCGGCTGGAACGGCCGCTTTGACAACGCCAAGAAGGACGGTGCCAAGGTTGGTTACACGTTCAATCAGGCCCTGCTGGATTATGACTGCTTCGCCATGCCGAAAGGCGCACCGAACAAGGACACGGCAATGAAGTTCCTGGCGGAGATTTCCAAGCCCGAGTATCAGGCGAATCTGCCGTTCCACATTACCTACGGGCCCACAAACAAGAAGGCCTATGAGATGACGACAGCGCCCAAGGAGTTGATCGAGGCACTGCCGTCGCATCCCAAGAATGTCCCAATGATGTTGCCGGTCAGCCTGGAGTGGTATGCAAAACACCGCGCAGAAGCACTTGAAATGTACATGGAGCTTCTCAGCGAGTAAGCAGCAAGAGGGGGTGATTGCCGGGTGGCATGCCCACCCGGCAATCTTCTTTGAGGTTTCAATTTTGGCTAGCGACAAAGACAACAGGGCACTTGATAGTTCAACGGCTTTACCCATCCATATAAAGCGCCTGACGAAAAAGTACGGCGATCTCTTTGCTCTGGATTCCGTCGATCTGGAAATAAGGAGCGGTGAATTCCTGACACTCCTGGGACCTTCCGGTTCCGGTAAAACCACCTTGTTGATGGCAATAGCCGGTTTCAACAGACCGGACAGCGGCAGCATCAGATTTGGAGACCAGGAGGTCATCCTCACACCACCTCACAAGCGCAATGTCGGCATGGTGTTCCAAAGCTACGCCCTGTTTCCACATATGTCGGTTGCCGGAAATATTGCATTTCCGCTGAAGCTGCGCGGCGTCAGCGCGCAGGAATGCGAACAGCGGGTGGCAGAAGCCCTGGAGACGGTTCAACTAACAGGCCTCGGCGACCGGGGCATCGACCAGTTGTCCGGCGGGCAACGGCAGCGGGTTGCACTGGCGCGTGCCTTCGTCTTTGGCCCGCGCATCCTGCTGATGGACGAACCGCTTTCCGCTCTCGACAAGAAACTCAGGGAACGTATGCAGATTGAGCTCAAGATTCTGCACAGGAAACTGGGCGTAACCACTGTATATGTCACCCATGACCAGCGCGAGGCACTGACCATGTCCGATCGCATCGCCGTGATCAATCATGGCAGGCTTGCCCAGGTGGACACACCGGAAGTGATCTACAATCACCCCGCCAACGCATTTGTTGCTGATTTTATTGGCGAGTCCACCATGCTGCCGCTGGCTCAGGACCAGGCTGGCGACCTGCACTACAACGGCAGCAAGATTAGCCAGAAACCATCCGGCGATGACGCTGATGGATGGTCACTGGTGGTTCGTCCCGAGCACTTGTCCATCATGGCTGATGCAAAAACCGCCACAGATCAGACGATTGTTTTCAAAGGCACGGTGATCGAAACGGTTTTCCAGGGCGAGACGGCATTCTCCATCGTCGCCATTGATGATCAAACCGAGCTTCAGGTCCGGTTTGGAACGGGATCGAAAGCCAAGTCGAGTTACCCGCAGGCCGGCGACACAGTATCCGTCGGCCTTGGCAGGGATGATGTAATCGTGATCCCCGGGGAACAACGCCAATGACCGCGGACGCCATGCAGAAGACAGCGCAATCGCATGAAGCGCTACATGTCGATGAACTGGGTCAGCAACAAACCGGGGAACAGTGGGCGCTCTTGAGCCTCGCAGCCCCGGCCTTGATAGTTATTGTCCTGATCATCCTGATCCCCGTCGGCTGGCTGTTCTATCTTTCCTTTGTCGGCAGCAATGGCGAACTGTCCATGGAACACTATCGCAAGATGGTGGAGTACAAGTCTTACGCACGTGTGTTCATGACCACCTTCCAGGTCAGCGTGCTGACAACCCTGATCTGCATCCTCATTGGTTATCCCCTGTCATATTTTCTGGCGCTGCTGCCGGCTCGATGGGTCGGAATCTTCATGCTGGCAGTGCTGTTGCCGTTCTGGACGTCGCTGCTGGTGCGCACTTATGCCTGGCTGGTATTGCTGCAAAAGAACGGGTTGCTCAACGATTTCGCCATGCAGATCGGATTGTGGGATTCACCGGTCAAGCTGGTTCACAACATGACCGGCACCCTGATCGGCATGGCACACATCATGCTGCCTTTCCTGGTACTGCCGCTCTACAACGCCATGAAAAAGATCGACCGGGACCTGATGTATGCTGCCGGCAATCTCGGTGCATCCCCGGTAAGTGCATTCTGGAAGGTTTACTTTCCCCTGTCCTTGCCCGGCATGGTTGCCGGCTCGCTCATTGTCTTTGTGCTGTGCCTCGGGTTTTACGTCACGCCTGCGGTCCTTGGAGGCGGGCGGGTTATCATGGTTGCGACGCAAATCACGGCAATTCTGGAGAACCAGTTCGACTGGGGTGCCGCCAGTGCGCTTGGCGTCGTGCTGCTGATTGCAACGCTGTTGTTCCTGTACGTTGCAGCCCGTCTTTTCAAGTTCGATGCCGCGCTGTTCGGGAAGGGCTGACATGAGTTGGTGGACCAGACCGGCATCGGATACCCAGGTCACCCATGGTGACCGGTTCTGGCTGTATGTCGTGGCCTCAATCATCATGCTGCTGCTGGTGCTGCCGACATTCATCGTAATTCCGATGTCGTTTTCCGATTCCCAGTACCTTGAATTTCCACCGAGCAACTGGTCCTCCCGCTGGTATGAAGTCTATTTCGGGTCGACCAAGTGGATGCGAGCCACGGCGACATCTGTGCAGGCCGGCATCATAACCATGCTGGTTGCAACGCCGCTTGGCACGATGGCTGCCTATGCGCTTTTTGTATCCGGCCACAAGGCAACCAGAGCGTTGTTCATGCTGCTGATAACGCCGATGATCGTGCCTGTGATACTGATTGCCATAGGAACATTTTACGCCTATGGCCGCGTGGGGCTGAACAACACCATAACAGGCCTTGTTCTCGCACACACGGCAATGGCCATACCACTGGTCATGATTGTGATCACCGCTGCATTGCGCTCATACGATTTGAACCAGGAGCGCGTTGCGCGTAGTCTGGGCGCGACACGGACGAAGGCATTTTTCCAGATCACGCTGCCGCAAATCAGGTTTTCGGTTATTACCGCTGCCCTGCTGTCGTTCCTGACATCTTTTGACGAAGTCATTATCGCGATTTTTGTTTCAGGCGGCGTCAACGCAACGCTGACCAAGCACATGTTCAGTGCATTGCGGGACTTCATAGACCCCACCATTGCAGCAATTTCGACGATCATGGTTCTTGTTTCGACGATCCTGCTGCTGATGACACAGTTTATTGGGGCCAAGCAGAAGTAGGTATCCCGCCTTCACTGCTTGCTGCGATCAATGCCGGATAACCGCGCTGTCCGCAAACGGCATTCAACGACGGTCGTTTCCCTCGCTTGCAACGCCGGTTGTGTCACAGTCCCGACGCCCCGGCCCGGTTGACGTGCCGGACTGCTCCGGCCCATATAGCCGGCATGATTTTCAATTTCGGTTCCATCAATGTTGATCACGTTTACCGGGTGGCACAGATGCCGTCGCCGGGCGAGACCATGGCTGCGGTCTCGTATCACAAACTGCTCGGCGGCAAAGGTATCAACCAGTCGATCGCCATCGCCAGGGCAGGGGAGGTGCCGGTCCATGTCGGTGCCGTGGGCAGCGATGATGACTGGACGATGGCGCAAATAATGGACTTCGGCATCGACACAGCCCATATCGCGCGGTCTGAGCATCCGACAGGCCATGCCGTCATCTATGTGGACGATGCCGGCGAGAACCAGATCATAATCTACGGCGGCGCCAATCAGGACCTGCAGCAGGTACAGATTGAAAAGGCTTTCAAGGATAGTGCTGACGGCGATAACTGGGTGCTGCTGCAAAACGAAACCAATCTGCTGACCGATATTGTTGATGAGGCAAAGGCAGCAGGTTTCAAGGTCGCCTACAGTGCCGCTCCTTTTGTCGCTGAAACCGTCGCGCAAATGATCGGAAGCATTGATCTGTTGGCGGTCAACGAAATCGAGGCGCGCGAAACGGCAGAACTTCTTGGCGGGGACATATCTGCGATTGCCGTACCCGAAATCCTGATCACCCGCGGCGGCCAGGGTGCCGAGTTTCACGGTCAGGGTGAGGTGCATGTTCAACCGGCCTTCCCCGTCGAAGCGGTCGATACCACCGGTGCAGGTGACACCTTTCTGGGCAGCTTTCTGGCGCATCATTGTGCCGGCGCACCGGTTGAACAGTCGTTGCGTTACGCATCGGCGGCCAGCGCACTGCAGGTCACCCGACCCGGTGCCGCAATTGCCATACCGGCGCGCGCTGAAGTCGAGTTGTATTTGAATGAACGGAAAGCCTGATCTTGCACAAAATCATAATCGATACCGATCCCGGCATAGATGATGCCATGGCAGTGCTGTTTACCTGCCTGTGCCCCGACATCGAACTGGTGGGGCTGACCAGCATATTCGGCAATGTCACCACGGATATTGCCACCCGCAATGCGCAAGCGCTTGTGGAAATGGCGAAATGCGAAGTCCCGGTCGCGCGCGGCGCCGACGCCCCCGTTCAGCAAGAGGCCAAACCGGTTGCCTGGGACGTGCATGGTCGCGAAGGTTTTGGCGATGTGGCCGCGATTGAAACTGTGGGCAGGCCGGTCGATGAAACCGCTGCCGAGTTCATTTGCCGGACCGTTTCGGAAAACCCTGGCGAAATCGTGCTGTGCCCGGTTGGTCCGCTGACCAATTTGGCCCAGGCGCTGCAACTGGATCCTGCCATTGCTGGCAAGGTCAAATCGGTCACCGTCATGGGCGGAAGCCTTGATGCAGGCGGCAATGTCACCGCAACATCAGAAGCCAACATCTGGCAGGACCCGCATGCAGCCGACGCGGTCCTGGCAGCCGGCTGGGACGTCACCATGGTGGGGCTGGACGTAACCCATCAGATAAAATGCACGCCGGAGGATTTCGCCAGTCTGGTAGCTCCAGCTCCGGTTCTCGGCGGTTTCCTCCATGAGGCCGTGCAATACTATTTCGAGTTTCATCGCCGGGTCGATGGTTTCAGTGGTTGCTACATGCATGATCCAAGCGCCATCATTTCCGTTCTGCGCCCGGACCTGTTTGCGGTTGAACGTGAGCCCTTACGTGTTATCGTCGAGGGAGATGAAGTCGGACGCACCGTTCGCGCTGCGGGATTTGGACGGCCGGCCACCTCGGTTTGCAAGCAGGTTGATGCGGATATAGTTCGCGAGGTGTTTTTGGAAACCATACGTGACGGATTTTAGAGAAACCGGGATTTATGTCTGATTTTAACGTACTTGCCATCGATTGCAGCGACCCGGAAGCCGGCGCCAGTTTTGTCACTTCCCTGCACGACACCGGTTTCGCAATACTGAAAAACCACCCCGTCGATCCGGATGAGATTTCCCGAATGTACGATGCATGGCAACGGTTTTTCAGCAGGGATACCAAGCATGACTTTACCAACCGGCGTGGAGACATGCACGGCTACTATGGTTTCAAGTCGGAAAACGCCAAGGACAGCCAGCACAAGGATCTGAAGGAATTCTACCACGTCTACGAGAACATGCCTGTGCCGCCGCAAGTGGAAGCCGAGACGCGCAGTTTCCATTCCAAGATGATGGAAATTGGCCGCTTGCTGCTCGGGTGGCTGGATGACAATACGCCGGACGAGGTAAGGAAAAACTTCTCGCAACCGCTCACCGGCATGGTTGAAAACAGCACCCAGAACCTGCTGCGCGTGCTGCATTATCCGCCGGTTGAAGATGACGTTGAGCCTGGTGAGATGCGCGCTGCGGCCCACGAGGACATCAACATGATAACGCTGCTGGTAACCGGCAGCGAACCCGGACTTCAGGCACGCGACAAAAAGGGCAACTGGCATGACGTGCCCTGCCAGAGCGGCTACATCACCGTCAATGCAGGCGACATGCTGGCCAAGGCCTCACACGGATACTATCCTTCGACAACACATCAGGTGATCAACCCGCCTGACAGCGCCAACCGGTCGCGTTATTCAATGCCGCTGTTTGTGCATCCGCGACCGGATGTGAAGCTGGACAAGGACCTGTCGGCAGGCGAGTATCTTGCACAAAGGTTGAAAGAAATCGGACTTACATAAGCAGCAGTCAACTGGACGGCCAAAAACAGGTAGAGGAAAAATGCAAAATATCTTGAGAATAATCATTGCCGGTCTCTTCGCTATATTTGCCGCCGCCGCGTGGGCTGAAGAGTTCAAGCCGGCCGTCATCTACGACATGGGCGGCAAGTTCGACAAATCCTTCAATGAAGGCGTATACAACGGCATCAAGCGCTTCGAGGACGAGACAGGCATCAAGGTCATGGACTTTGAAGTCACCAATGAAACCCAGCGCGAACAGGCGATGCAGCGTATGGCCAAACGCGGGGCAACCGTGATCCTGGGCGTGGGCTTTGCCCAGGCCGATGCCATTAACAAGGTGGCCGCTGAGCACCCTGACAAGAAATTTGCGATTATCGATGTAAATTGGCTCGATCAGCCGAACCTGCGCCAGTATGCCTTCAAGGAGCATGAAGGCAGTTACCTGGTCGGCATGGCAGCTGCACTGGCGTCCAAGACCGGCAAGGTCGGTTTTGTCGGTGGCATGGACATTCCGTTGATCCGCGCGTTTGCCTGTGGCTATGTGCAGGGCGTCCGGAAGGTCAAGGTCGACATGGAAGTGTTGCAGAACATGACCGGTACGACACCTGCAGCATGGAACAATCCCGGCAAGGGGGCTGAACTCGCCCAGAGCCAGATCGATCGTGGTGCGGATGTGATCTATCAGGCAGCAGGAGGCACTGGCATTGGCGTCATTCGCGCGGCAGCCGATGCCGGCAAGTTCTCCATTGGTGTTGATTCCAACCAGAACCATCTGGCGCCGGGATCGGTTCTCACCTCAATGCTGAAGCGTGTCGACGTTGCCGCCTACGAGACCATGAAGGATGCCATGTCCGACAAGTTTGAAACCGGTGTCCGGTCTCTCGGGCTTGCCGAGGCAGGTGTTGGCTGGGCGCTGGATGAACATAACGCCAAGCTGATTTCGGATGACATGAAGGCGCAGATTGAAGCAGCGAGCGCCGACATCGTCGCCGGAAAAATCACCGTGCACGATTACCGCAGCGACAGTTCCTGCCCGAATTGATGCCGCCGGCAGCATTGCGTCAATGCAAGGTAAAAAAACCAGTCCGGCTCCGGCGATTGAGCTGATAGGCATCAGCAAGTCGTTTGGGCCGGTCAGGGCGAACAGGGATGTCTCGCTACGTGTTGAAGCGGGTACCATTCATGGCATTGTCGGGGAAAACGGCGCGGGCAAGTCCACGTTGATGAACATCCTGTATGGCCTTTATCGTGCCGACAGCGGTGAGATGCATGTCGCTGGAAAACCTGTATCCCTGCGCTCCAGTGCTGATGCGATAAGCCTCGGTATCGGCATGGTGCATCAGCATTTCATGCTGATTTCAAACATGACGGTGCTTGAAAACGTCATGCTCGGCAGTGAGGGCGGGCCGCTGTTGCGGACCGGCAAGCAGGAAACGCTTAAAACCCTGCAAAGGCTGGCTGACGATTATGGCATGCAGGTTGATCCGGATGCCCTGATCGCGGACCTCCCCGTCGGCATTCGCCAGCGGGTCGAAATCATCAAGGCCATCAAGGGTGGTGCCCGCATTCTCATTCTTGATGAACCGACAGGTGTCCTGACACCCGGTGAAGCCGACAGCCTGTTTGAGGTTCTCAGGGCCTTGCAGAAGGACGGCGTGACGGTACTGCTGATTACCCACAAGCTGGATGAAATCATGGCGATTACCGATGCTGTGTCGGTCATGCGCCATGGCGAGATGGTCGGGCACAGGCGGACTGCAGATACCAACCCGGCCGAACTTGCCAGGCTTATGGTGGGTCGCGACGTGCTGTTGAGCGTTGATCGCGGGCAGGCACAGCCCGGTGAGGTGTTGCTGGAAGTGTCGGGCCTTCACTGTACGTCGTCACGCGGCCGGCGTGTGCTTAGCGACATCAGTTTCGACATTCGCGCCGGCGAGATTTTTGGTATTGCCGGCGTGTCGGGAAACGGCCAAACCGAGTTGCTGGAGGTTATTGCCGGCATGCGGAAGTTTGATTCCGGAACAGTAAAGCTGCTGGGAGAAACAATTTCGCCAGGCGAGCCCAAGACCCCGGCTGAAATACGCGAGCTGAAAATCGCCCACATACCGGAAGATCGCCACCAGTTCGGCCTGATCCTGTCGTTCGATGCCAAGGGCAATGCGGTTTTGGGCTATCACCGCTCACCAGCCTATGGGTCGGGGCGATTTCTGGATGAGGCCTCGATTGCAAGTCATTGCAGCAGGCTGATGTCGGATCATGACGTGCGGCCCGGCAATCCGGCACTGCTGGCGCGAAATTTTTCCGGCGGCAATCAGCAGAAACTGGTGATTGCCCGGGAGACGGATACCGATCCGAAAATCCTGATCGTCGGCCAGCCGACCCGCGGTGTGGATGTGGGGGCCATCGAGTTCATCCACAAGGAACTGCTCGCCCTGCGGGATCGCGGCTGTGCGATCTTGCTGGTCTCAGCCGAGCTTGATGAAATTCTCAGCCTTTCCGATCGCATCATGGTCATGAATGACGGCCGGCAGATGGGCATTCTTGCAAGCGCGGAGGCGGGCAGGGACAGGTTGGGGACCATGATGGCCGGCATTGAAGAGGCAAGATCCGCATGACGCCGCCACCGCCCTTGCCCCGCTGGGCCGATATCTTCGTGCTGCCGCTGATCAACCTTGTGGTGGCGCTGATGGTGTGCGGGCTGATTGTGCTGGCGCTGGGCGAAAACCCGTTCGTCGCCATTGTCGTGATGTTGAAGGGGGCCTTCATCTATCCTGGCAGTCTGGGATACACACTTTACTACACCACAAACTTTATCTTCACCGGCCTTGCTGTTGCCGTCGCCTCGCATGCGATGATGTTCAATATCGGTGGCGAGGGTCAGGCCTACATTGGCGGACTGGGCGCCGGCCTTGCTGCGCTGTGGCTGGCACCCATGCTGCCGGCGGTTCTGGTTATTCCGATTGCAATTCTGGCTGCAGCCCTGTTTGGGGCGGTTTGGGGACTGATACCGGGATACCTGCAGGCCTATCGCGGCAGCCATATCGTCATCACCACGATCATGTTCAATTTCATCGCCAGTGCCATCATGGTGTGGCTGCTGGCAGGTGCCCTGATGCAGCCGGGACAGCAGTCGCCTCATACGGCGCAATTTGCCGTATCGGGGCAGATGCCGAAACTGCATGACCTGCTGAACATGCTGTCTCTGAACATTGCTTCTTCACCGCTGAACCTGTCTTTCCTGCTGGCGCTGGCAGCCTTGTTCGGGTTCTGGATTCTCATCTGGAAGACCAGGATCGGTTATGAAATCCGTGCGGTCGGGCAGAACCCCAAAGCAGCGCACTATGCCGGCATCAATGTACCACTGGTCATTGTCTTCGCGCTTGCTGTTTCAGGAGTATGCGCCGGGCTGATGGCCACCAACGAAATTCTCGGCGTGCAGCATCGCGTTGTCCTGAATTTCACCTCCGGATACGGCTTTGCCGGTATTGCCATTGCGCTGATGGGGCGCAATCACCCGATCGGCATATTCTTCGCCAGCCTGTTGTTCGGAGCTTTGTATCAGGGGGGTGCTGAACTGGATTTCGAGTTTCAGTCGATAACCCGCGAAATTGTCCTGCTGATACAGGGCCTGATCGTGCTTTTCTCCGGCGCACTTGCCTACATGTTCGCGGCTCCTCTCTCACGGCTGCTGGTGCAACTGAAGCTGGCCGGCGGTGATGCGTGATGTCTGATTTTGCCTTCCAGTTCCTGCTGACGCTGGATGCGACACTACGGGTGGCGACTCCGCTGATACTGTGTGCAATGGCCGGCATTTTTTCCGAACGTTCCGGCATCATCGACATTTCGCTTGAAGGTAAACTGCTGATGGGCGCGTTTGTGGCGGCAACCATCGCGTCAATGACCGGCTCGGTCTGGCTGGGCGCGATTTGTGCCATAGCCGGCTGTATCACGCTGGCGCTGATCCACGGTTTTGCCTGCATCACCCACAAGGGCAACCAGGTTGTCAGCGGCCTGGCCATCAATATGCTGTCATCGGGTCTCACGGTGATCGTCGGTATTGCGCTGTTCAGACAGGGCGGTCAGACGCCGCCACTGGGTAACACTGAACGCTTCCGCCCCGTTGAATGGTGGTTCGTCGATACGTTCGACAACATACCGGTCTTCGGAGCAATCTACCGGGAGTTGCTCAGCAACCACAACATCCTGGTCTACCTGGCGCTCTTGCTGGTGCCGGTCAGCGCATTGCTGTTGTACCGCACCCGCTTCGGGCTGCGCTTGCGTGCCGTCGGAGAAGTGCCGGAAGCTGTCGACAGTGCGGGCGTGTCGGTGACCTGGCTGCGCTATCGCGCGGTCATCCTGACCGGTGTCTTCTGTGGCCTGGCAGGCGCTTACCTGTCAACGGCGCAAGGGGCCGGCTTCGTGCGCGAGATGTCGGCAGGCAAGGGCTATATCGCACTGGCGGCAGTTATCTTCGGTAACTGGCGACCGGTCCCGGTACTGTTTGCGTGTCTGCTATTCGGCTTTCTGGAAGCCGCCAGCACCAGGTTGCAGGGCATCGATATTCCGCTGATCGGAGAAGCACCGACCCAGCTCATGCTGGCATTGCCCTACATTATGACCGTGCTGCTGCTGGCCGGTTTTGTCGGAAGGTCATCGCCGCCATCGGCGATTGGCGAGCCCTATCACAAGTGAGGAGACGGTCGGGTGGTCTTGTTTCGCTCACGCAGGCGGCCTGTCGGCTGCCCGCCGCTACGACCTTGAAGCAAGCGTTCTTAGATGATCCATGAACGCTTGGCCCCTGTAATGCTCGTGAGTTTCAATCGGACTTGTCTGGATGTCGTCAAAATGCAAGTCCAGGACCGTGGAACGTTCGTGGGCCAGCGGCGGGTCGCAGTAACACAGCTCACTCCATTCCACCTGGCCTCGGTCATTGACAACCGCACGCTGCATGGACGCCACCAGTTCTGCTCCGTCGGGGCGCTGGTTGGCGATGCTGCCATCGGTGAGCTTTGCCAGGAACTCTTTCGCTGTATCGGCACGAAACCGGGCTTCAACATGATAGATCATTGCATCTCCTTTTCAGTTTCGACCTGACCCTAGCACGATCAATTCTCGGCAAACGTGAAGAAAAGACTCAAAATCAGGCAGTTATCACGTGAATCTGAGGTAACGGAGTAAGCCAGAACGTAACAATTGGCGCGAGCGCTACCTGTCAGGGGGCATCATTGCGGACACCGCTGGCGACGGCCGGGATTATGGTGTAGCCATCTGACCAGGCTGACCGTTTTCAAGCAAAGGAGCTTCGCTATGTCGTCACATGGATACGAGTCCGGCAGGTTGAACCTGCCATTTGTCGGTATCTGTACATTCGGCAAATACCTCTATGTGGAAGACTGGAATGCCATCGACGCCGACGTTGCAGTAATGGGCGCACCTTATGATTTTGGTTGCCAGTGGCGGTCCGGTGCGCGCATGGGTCCACGAGCCATTCGCGAGGCATCGACCCTGTTCTCGTTCGGCCACGCCGGTGCATACGACCACGAGGATGACATCGTCTACCTGCCGGCTGGCAAGACCCGCATTGTCGACATTGGTGATGCCGACATTGTCCACACCGATACCGTCCAAAGTCATGCCAACATTGAACATGGGGTCAGGAAGATTCTCAGGGCAAATGCCATACCGGTGGTGCTGGGCGGTGATCACTCGATCAACATTCCCTGCATCAATGCATTCGATGACCAGGACCCGGTGCATGTGGTGCAGATCGATGCGCATCTGGATTTCGTCGATGAACGCCACGGTGTCAGGTTTGGTCACGGCAACCCATTGCGCCGGGCAGCCGAGAAGGACTACGTGACGGGTCTAAGCCAGATCGGCATTCGCAATGTGTCGTCAACCGCGCGTGATGGCTATGAGGAGGCCCGCAAGATGGGCTCCGATATCCAGTCGGTTCGCCAGTTCCGCAAGCTCGGCGTCGACGGCATGCTGGCGCGCATCCCCGAGGGTGTCCGCTATTACGTGACCATTGATATCGACGCCTTCGATCCGTCCATTGCACCGGGTACCGGCACGCCAAGTCACGGGGGCTTTTTGTACTATGAGGTGCTGGAGTTGCTCGATGGCTTGTGCAGGCAAGGCAACATTGTCGGTCTTGATCTTGTGGAGGTGGCACCCGATTATGATCAGACCGGATCAACAAGCATCCTGGCCGCGCAGATACTGATGAATACAATCGGGCGCATGCTGCATCATCGATAATCTGATCGCTGTCAGGGCAAGTTACCGGGGCCATGAAAGCGATGCCCGCGTCTATATGGAGAAACTGCGCGAACCGGTTCTGGCCGGTCTCAGGGCCGGAAAACCTGTTGATGAGCTGGCGGCTTCCGTCAATGTGAAAGAGGGCAAGGACTGGCTGAGTGACGACAGTAGGCACGGTTGCCGAGGAAACAGCTGACGTAAAGAGCCGCTGAGCCAGCGTCAGCTTTTTTCCGGTGGATTCATTTGATTGCTGCAAAACAGTCTGCGAATCTCTTTGCTGAAGTCTAATGTTGCAAGGTCTTTCGCGGCCGCTCTATCGAGTGGTTTCCTTTAAACAAACTTGCATAAGATTAATGAGTCCCGACCCTGGATGAAGAGAAATTTGAGAAACCGATGAATTTGAAGATTGGGTAGACCAGTATGGCTGCAACGCAACCGCCAGGCATAATGCATGAAATGCTGCGCTCGTTCGTGACCTTGGCGAAGGCACCCAGCGTCTCGCGTGCTGTCCAGACTCTTGGTTCAACCCGGCAAACAGTTCGAAGGCACATTGACAGTCTTGAAGAATTGAGAGGCGCGAAACTATTCACGATCAACGACCGTCAATACTCCCTCACGGATGAGGGGGCATTGGCATTGAATGAAGCGGAGCAGATTTTGTGGCTCGCAAACGCATGGATCCGCACCGACACCAGGTTGATTGATGGCTTGATGGTAGTAAATTTCGCTGCTGGTTCAGAGGTTCCATATTACGCACAGCAACATCCCATAGATTCAATTTGGGAAAATGGGACCCCATTGATTCAACGAGGATTGCATTGTTGGGTGCAGGCCGAGGCCAAGCTGGAAGCCTCTGAGTTTGCTCCAGTTCGAGACTATCTGCTGGCTTATCGACGCCACCAAGCTGACTGGTTGAGTGTCTATATTGGCGAGAAATCTTCCTATTCAACCTGGTTGGGACAGGCTTGGGCCAAGAGCGCAATAGGAAGCCCCCTTTGCGCCGATCCCATGGCCAGTGCTGCTGATGAATATGTACAGCAATCCTACGACGGCATCCTGCAAAGTGGCGGTGCCCGCATCGATCACATTTACACCAAGATTGCCAGAGAACCTGATGGTGAGCCGCAGCCCATAAGCTACCAGCGACTTACTTTAAGATCCAAATTCCCAAATGATGACCATGCATTGGTCACCCTGGTTGACCGAACCGATGCAATTCAAATAGCCAATTTAAGCAGTGAAGATTTTGTCGCCATGGATTCTGCGCTGATAATGAAACATCCAGACAAATAGCCCTCCCGAAATCTTGCCTCCATAATGGCGAATCATGTCAGATTCTGACTTATTGTGGCGCTCTATGGGAGATGGGACCCATCGTGATCGTTAATCAAATATGTGCGATTGTTGAATACATACATACTTGATCCGATCAGGTCTTTGGTCTCGGCTTCGAAAGCATTTCAATTGATTTGGACCATTAAAGGTAACTAATTCTTTAATAGGAGAGCCTCATTGTAATGTTGTCGAAGCTTTTGCCGGGCCAACCCGCCCTGGTATCGCCTGAGGTTGCCTGGTTCAATCTGATCGGCCTGTCGGTACCGGCGTTGGTAGCTTGGGTTTGCCGGAATTTTGTGGCGGCAAGTGGGAGTGAACCTTGTTCTTCGGTGTGGATCCGGTAGGCAATCTGCCGTGAGCGCCGGTTTTTTGGAGTTGTTTTCGCCAGTGACAAGCATAGTAAGGCATAAATTCAGCCGGGAGATCATAGACGGTGTTCGCGCTTTATATCCGCTTGACAATATGCACGGACCTCTCGCATTTCTGCAGAATTTTCTGATTATTGCCACGGCAGTTATACTGGCTGAACAGGTTGGGTGGATTATGTATCTGCCAGCCATAGTACTCATTGGCTCACGTCAAAGGGCGTTGGCGACACTCGCTCATGAGGCTGCACACGGCACACTGGCGCGCAACAAAACACTCAATAATGTTTTGGGAACGGTGTTCAGCGGATACACTGTCGCGATTTTATTGCGTACCTATAAGAAAACCCACGTGCGCGACCACCACGGTTCGTTTGGTGATCCTGAAGCTGATTGTGATTTTCGCTACATGATCGAACAAGGTGTCTACGGTCAGTCAAGAGGCTGGAGATATATCTGGCACATAATTGTCTCGCCGGTGTTTCTGCTTAAAGTTCCCGCATACATTGTGTACCTGGCACGTGATCGATTTGGTTTTGGAAACGACAGGAATGATCCCCGTGAAGTTGCACTGTTTGCTGTGTTCTGGCTGACCATTCTGGCTTCCAGCATTGCAGCGGGCGTGTCCGGTTTGTTGTTCTGGTACTGGATTGTACCGTTCTTCTCAACATATCAGATTATTGGGTGGTACATTGAACTGGCCGAGCATGCGCCCCTGATGGAACGGGGCAAGGATATCCACATGTCACGCAACCGAAACAGCCATTGGCTCGAACGGGTGTTCACCGGTATGCATGGGGAATCTTTCCATCTGGCACATCATTTGTTCCCGCGGGTTCCGTTCTGGCGCATGAATGAATTGAACCAACTCTTGCGACATGACGCCGTCTACAGGGCCTGCGACGATGAATGTGGTGGAATTTTCTGGTCTTCAAATGATGCGCCGTCGCTGGTTGTACAATTGGTCCGTGACGAACTTGGAGCCTTCCCGCAAGGTGCCGCAGCTGGTCCATCAGGACGAAGAGGCTGAAGATGGCAGCCAGCTTTCTTGACGAATGGCTGGATGCCCGCGCCGACGCACGGTACAATCTGGGTGAAAGCGGCATCGCCAACATCGAACTGAATCAGATCATACCGGCTGAAGATCTGAGTTCCCGGTTTGCGCGCCTTGACTTTGAACACAACGATACCCTCGGATCTTGTGACCTGCGTAAGGAAATTGCCAGGCTGTATGATTACGCCGATGCCGACAATGTACTTGTAACAGCCGGTGTAACCGAAGCGCTGCTGGTGTATCTTATGGACAGGATTCTGCCTGGGTCCAATGTAGTGGTACTCACCCCGACCTTCCACAACCTGTATGATTTGCCCGAAGTACTCGGGTACGAGGTCCGGCGTGTCGCTTTGCCGTTTGAAACCAGCTTCGGCCTGCCTCTCGAAGAAATTGTTTCAGTATGTGACAGCCGGACCCGTGCTGTCCTTTTGACAACCCCCGGTAACCCAACAGGTACCGTCTTCAGTCCAGATGAGATCTCTAGTCTGGCAGACCGGCTGATCTCATTGGACTGTGATATCGTGCTTGACGAACAATACCGTCTGCTGCCCCATCAGGAAGGCGCTGAGCGCCTGACCTCAATGGCGAATTATTCGGCTCGCATTGTCGGCATGGGATCGGCCGGAAAATGCTACGGGACAGTGGGCTTGCGAGTAGGCTGGGCAATTTCCACCCCGAAGCGGCTTGCCTCAATGAACGCAATCAAAGCACTCACAAGTCACGCGATTTGCAAGTTGAATGATAGTATTTGTGTTAGCCTCCTGCGTGATTGCCAGCACGTTATTGCAGCCAACCAGGCAACGGTACGGGCCAACTCAAACATGCTCGAACAGTTTGTGTCCAAGAACAACTCAATGCTCTCCATGGTGTCACCTGCCGCCGGTACGGTTGCCTTCCCGTTCCTGAATACCGGCATATCCTCGATTGATTTTGGTGAAAAACTGTATCGCGATCATGATGTGCTGATATTGCCTGGCGAAGCGTTCGAAATGCCAGGGTTTTTTCGTATCCGATTGGGTCTGCCTGTAGAGGAGTTCAATATTGCACTCGAAAAGATTCAACAAGCGCTTGATGGCGTGAGCGCAATGAACCGATCCGAAGCACGGAAAGTGCGGAGAGAGAGCGGATAGTCTACGTCATCCCAGCGAAGGCTGGGATGACGATGAAAAACGGTTGTTCGAGAAATAAAATTATACCGCTCACGCCAGCAGCCTGAAGGCTGCGCTCCGCTGGGGCGCACTTCGTGCGGCGCGCAGTCGCGCTTGCCTCAGCACTTCGTGCTTCGGAGAGGGGAGTTCATCTCATTTTATTGTCATCCCCGGCCTTGTGCCGGGGATCCACGCACGTCTGGTTCAAGTTGAGATGGCTGGATCCTCGGGACGAGCCCGAGGATGACAAGGTGTGTTGGGCAGTTTTGGTTTATCCCGCTCACGCCTGCGGCCTGTCGGCTGCGCTCCGCTGGGGCATGCTTCACATGACGGCCAGTCGGCCTTGCCTCAGCGCTGTCGCACTTCGGATTGGAGTTCATCACTGCGGTAGTTCGGGGTCGGAGAACGGCCTGAGCGTAGCGAAGAAAGCTGTTCGACCGCTCTAAAAGAACGGCCTGAGCGTAGCGAAGAAAGCTGTTCGACCGCTCTAAAACAACGGCCCGAGCGCAGCGAGGACAAGCTGTTCGACTGCCAAAAATAACACCTGTTGCATATATGTCACACTTTTCAAAAAAGCGACACTGCCCGGCAAGGTTTGATTGTATTCGCCGGTCCAGTCTGCCAGATTGTGTGTGGGGACGATGAACATAAGGAGTCAACGGCGGCAGGGGCCCGGCCATGAAATGCTGATCGCAGCGCTCGCCATTTTGGGCATGGTGGCGCTTGGGGCAGATAGCGACAGCAACGATTGACTGGCCGGGTGGTTTATGCGCCAGACACGTAAGTGTCTGGCGGATAAACTGTTTTTGGCCCACCTATTTGCACAACCCACAATTGCCATTCTCACAATTGCCAGGCTCCAGCAACGCCGGCAAAGTTAGTCCAGCGCACCAAGCGCTGCAGCCACCAGGCCGCCGGCAGGCGGTACAAACGAAACAACTCGCCTAAAACCTTGTTCTGGCCTGTTCAGCAAGTGCATTGATGCGTTGCCTTATGAAGTGCTTGGCATTTTCAGAGGCCGTGATGCCCGCGCATTCCTGTTCTGCGAGGCGGGCAAGGTCAGCAGCTATTCCCATGGCCGATGCAGCCATATGTTGGCAGTCGGCAATCAGATCTGCGCGAATCGGCGAAGCGCACGGGTGCCTTTTCATGGGTATACCTCGTGTCCGGCTACATTTTGCGACCTGCCGTCGGTGTCGGATCTATAATCGGCGATCAGGCGCATGCCTTGTGTTGGTGTAAATTTCCGCCAGTTCAGATACCAGCCTTGCCTGGTGGTGCGAACATAGGTGATTGCGCAGCGCATTTCAAAAAAGCAGTAACCGGGCCCGCCATAGCCAAACTCGCGTGCCGTCACGCGGGCTTCGTGCCCTGCAGAACAGGTGTGCCACTCGCCGCGCCAGAAGGCACAGCCATGCCGTTTGACCGGTTCACACTCTATCGGGTCTTCACCTGCAGCCAGTTCCAGCGCCGGGTCTGGTTTCAATGCCGAGACCGGCCAGTCAGCAGACCGTCTTGCCTCGGGCAAAGGGAGCTTCATCCCAAAAGTCTCACCCACTGATCATCTCTCGCGCATTTTTCAGTTGACAGGGGAGCAGATTATAGGAATAGGCCTATATATGTCAATAGGAAATCCTATCAAGGGGAAAATCCTGTCCTGTGAGAGAAAGTCGGCGTTTGTTGTGTCAGGTGCTTGCGGGACTTGATTCTATAAGCTGCAATCCGGATTCGATAAGGTGCCCTTGCCCCGGTGAGGGCGTTTGTCCGACCGTCCGGGCGCAGGCAGGTGGGCTTGCTGCTGGCCCGGGGCTATCTTGTGAACCTGCCGACATAGCGTCCGACGATGGATATCTCGTCGAGTCGCAAATCCTTTGTCATGTGGTGCGGGTTGTCTGACCCGACACGCACCATAATGTTCTCGTCACCCGGATTGCTGCACACTTCCAGCCGCTTGACGATGACCCCGCCAAACTCGTCCGCCAGTACAAACAGGCCCGGAGGTGACGGCTGGCGGACACGGGTATCCACAAAAACCACGTCGCCATCCAGCAAGGTTGGTGCCATGCTGTCCCCCTGCACCGGAAATGCCGCCAAATTGCCGGATTTAGCATTGAGGCTGAATAATAACCAGTCAGGAAGCCGCCAGTGATCGCGCACCACTTCGCGGCTGAATGTCATTCCGTTGGATGAATGTGACTCAAGTGCTGTGAAACCGCCGCCACCGGCGCCGGCATGAACATTAATCTCTGGAATTTCCTCCTGGTTCGCAGTTGTGGATCTGGCTTGCCGGACCGGTCGTGGCGCGCCGAGTTCAGCCTCGTCTACCTCAAGTTGCTCAGCCAGCAGCATGCGTGATCTTTCGCTCAGTTGCTTGGGAATGCCACGCTCCAGGTATTGCTGCAGATAAGCGTGATTTTTGCCTAGCGCCAGCGACAGGCTCTTCAGATCGATGTTCTTTTCGCCGATCAGCTGGCGGATACGTTTGCGTACGGGATCAGTCATAGGAGTAATCTTGCCGATAATAGGAGAAAAAGCCAGTAGGAATTTTCCTCTTGACAATTACTATAGTCCTATTACTATAGTCCACTATTCTCTAACAAGGGGTTAGCGGACCATGACAGCTGCAGTTTCAAGACCCAAAAAATGGACCTGCGAGCGGGTTGAGGAAGTGCGCCGGCTTACCGCCGAAGGGCATAGTTCCCGCCAGATTGGAGAGAAAGTGGGCGCCTCACGCAATGCCATCGTCAGCATTTGGCGTCGATTTGGCATACAGCAGGTCAGGACGCGTAACCGTTGGGACGAGGGGGCAGTCGCCAGAGTGGCAAAGTTGCTGGATGAGCAGTGCAGCTACGCCGAAGTTGCCGCCGAGTTCGGCGTTACCATCGCCACCATATCAAATGTCGTTTCGCAGCACAGGCTCAGGCCCAGAAAGCGCAAACTACAGACTTTTACAATGAAGGCTCCGGATACCGGCGCAACAAGCGCGTTTGACAACGGTCCGTTCAAACCGGTGTTTGCGGAAGGTTATGCGGGGCAAACCGGCAGACTGGCGATGGCTGACCTGGCAGAACATCACTGCCGGTTTCCAGTTGATCAGCCGGACGGGTCGGTCAGGTTCTGTGCGCAGACACAGCAGCGGGGCTCTGCCTACTGCGCAGCCCATCATGCAAGGTGCACCGACGGTCCCGCCATCACCTTCAAAGCCGTTCGCAGACGGCGTTAGAGCACGTTCCAGGTGGGCAACGATATAATCTTGCAGGTTATCGCAGGGCTGCCTGTTGAGCACAATCCAGACATACACGCAAATACAGAAGGATCCGAACATGACCCGGCCGCGCGGAAAAATCGATCAGCTAGCTCGTGAATGCGGGGTGGAGATACTGCCCTGTCACCGGGCGAGAAGGGGATGCACCCACAGGGTTACCCATGCCAGGCGCACCCTGCAGCGAATGCTCCGGGTGCATGGCCCCGGCCATGTCAGGCTGACGCTCAGGTGCATCGTGGATTCCAGTCCAGCCAATGCGTCCGAATTGCACGATGATGTCATAGGCGCGGTGTCCGATGTACTGGCCCAGAATCCGGAAATCGCCAATATGGAAGGGATACTGGACGCATTCGAGGCCTTGAACCTGTCAGGAATCCGCCGCGCCCAGACCAGGGCATTCAGGACGGCGAGACGCCACCGGATTGCCGCGATACTGGCAGATCGATTGTTGGGGGAAGTGTGAATGATGACTGCTGCAGTCTTGCAGCGATAGGGGGCCATCTGAACCCATAACGCGGCGTTCGAATGTAGACAGTATGCATGGGCAAACAACTCCCGCCGTATCAAAGCCAGTCAACGACGGGGTAATTTTATTTCCTCATGTTGATCTGAAGGGCGACGTTCAGGGCGTCGCGCAGGACGCTTCTTGAATGCGGTCCAGGCACGATCAAGCAGACGCACGCAGTACAGGGCAATTGCCGTGAACACCAACACCGTACAGATTAGCACTATCTGTTCCATGGTTTTGCAAGCCTATATGAATGCTGATTCATAGTCATAACAGCTTGTTTTTACAGTTAATTTTGTTTCAAATCCTGAGACGTGTTGTCGCGCTTGGGTTTGGGGTTGATAACTACGCTGTTCGGGTTCGGCCTTGCATCAGCGCTCCGCGGGGTGTTCACAGATGGAGGTGACCGGTCGTTGATCTTGACCACGGCTGCGAATAGTCTCTTTGCCATCCCGTATGATCTCAGGAGCAAAACTTGTAAATGTCTTCAAATAAATGGCTTGAAATATACCAGGCCGAGAATCTCTTCTTACGGGAATATGCTGAAATTGTTAGAGCATTTCTCACAAAAAGTGGATACCGGTTTTGTGAAAAGGAAACGCGGCAACAAAGGAATAGAGCGCGGTTTTGATTCAATCAAAGCCTGAATCGGCCTAGTCACCGAGCAGTTTGATGCACTGATCGTATTTCTCCTGTGTGCTTCGAGTGGTTTCCTCGAGTTTGCAGAGGTGTTTCTCCACGCTCAGTTTCAGAATGCTATTAATTTCTTTCTCGTTCTTTGACCTACGCATGTTTGTTATCAAGTCGGTGAGTTCCTGAACACCCATACCCAGGGCCCGCATGGTCTTAATGAACCGGAGCACCGCCAAGTCTTTGCTATCAAACAAACGGAAACGCCCGCTTCTCCTGGGATTGATGAGACCGCGTTTCTCGTAAAACCGGATTGCCCTGGGAGTGAGCTGCAATTGAGCCGCAACATCTCCAATTGTGAAGACTGGGAGACTTTCCGAGGGAGCGCCTTGCTGCAGGTTGCTGGCAAGAAGTGCCAGTGAATAGATGCTACCAGCTTTGTCCGTTGTCACTAGTTCAGATGCTGTTGAAGTCATTTTCTTTGCCCCTGCGAAAGTGGTTCTTTTAATGTCAGGAGAGTCCGGGAAGGCCATTGAATGCCCCTGACGAAGTCGGCTTGCCTCCCGATCGCGCATTTATTTCCGTCTTCATGGCAGCCCATTGCGATGAGTTGCTGAAATCCCATTTGGCCGGCTGGCGCTCGTCCTTGTCCGGTGCACGCAGCCATGACGCGAGTTCCAATGCGTCGGCGCGCTTCTGATCGATTTTATGTGTCTGTGCCCATGCAAACAGATGAGCGCTGCGTCTCCGGTCTGCGTCCGGCAAATGGTTGAGTACCGATTGCATATTCAGCTCGGCATAGTAGATCCGGTGGGTTACTGCGCTCAGGCAACGTAACTCTGCCAGTGATATCCTCTTGCAAGCATGCATGGCTTCGAGTGTCAGCAGCACATTGACGCGCGGTTCCGACAAGGCCATGTAATCCATTTCGGCAGGGCCGTGGATGAGTGCCACGTCTGAATCATCCGTTAGTTTGCCGGATTGATACATGGCGAATACTTTGCCTATGCCAAGCATTCCAAATGGATGACACTCATAAGCTCGAAGAGCGCCCATACTGCTGGCGCCGGCAATCCTGACACCTTGCGAAATGGCGTGGAGTATTTCCTTATGCCATACAGTTCTGGTTGACTCGAAAAATCCGTCTACCAGGCCGATTGCTGTAGCGCCATCATCTACCGCCCGGGCAATGTCGCCCCAGGCTGCAGGCGGCAAAATGCGCAGACCCGGATCCTGTGATTTCACGTCTTTAATCTCAGTTCCAAAACTTGGACCGGCAAAGAGCACTCTCATGCTGCAGCCTCCTTCATGTTCCGCATCCCATGGTTTGTCACCTGTACACGGTTTCCCTGTAGTGGAACTTGCAGCTCAATCGGAACAAGGCGCACGACGCACATATCCAGGCGACCGGTGCACAGTTCAGCGCAATGGATTTGATCAATCCCCAGCCTGCGCAGGCACGCCAGTAGCGCGTTTATGTCATCATCGATATCTGCTGCTGACCACAAGGGTGGCAAATCAGCTGGCGAAATCCTGCCAAGATGACTGCTTTCACTCTCATCATCGTCACTGCCTTGGGACCCGAGCTGATAATGGTTTCGCTGGATGTCATCCCGAGCCCCTGCGACCAGAGCGAGCCGCGCCTGTGCCGCCTCGGTGATTGCACCGACAATTGCCCGGCCTGGATCAAGATGACATCCGCATCCTCCGCACCGAATACTCCCTGAAGATGCCTTGAGATGATGCTTCGGTGATAGAGTTGCCATGAAAATCGGTAAGTTGGTCTCGGAATACATCCGAAAAACCCGAAGTCGAAGTCTGGCCCTGGCAATCAGCTCCAACAGTGCAGCCAGGTAAGGATGTTCCGACCCTGTAACCGTGATCTCAGAACGCCGGACCTTGTCTGCACTGGCAAACTTCCAGCGTGCCAACGCATCCCTTTCGATAAGCTCGCAAAGGCCATGGAATACTGCCTCGGAGTATGTGTTACCCGAGGCCAGGCCATCAGAGGAAACATAGAAGCCTTCATGATAGCCTGGAGGTGACGGTCTGTGATCCATCCCGACCAGGCTCCATGGCACCATGGTGTCTTCGGAAGTCATAAGATTCCTGCATGACAACCATGCGAGTTCTTCGCTGTCACCTATGCGTTGGGGATGGCATCTGGCAGTCCTTTGAAGGTCAATGATGTTACGTCCGCGATGGCGAAGTTGCTGCATGGTGGAAGTAACAAGTTCGTCCGGCAACCTCTCTGCTACTGCGGTTTCGACGGCCTCCATGGCGGCAGAAATGAATGCTGTTTCAATGTCTGCGCCTTTGCCGAGACTGACCGACAGAGAGTACGAATTGGGCCGGACGGCCAGGGCAACCGGAATGCCCAAATCGTCCAGCCCCGTTAGTTCTCCAATGCGGGTAATCCCGAAAGTCGAAAGGTGCGGCCGGACCTTTGCCAGCGACTGGCGCGAGCTTAATAGTCGGTCCTGCAGTACCGCAGGCTTTGGCTGTGATTCCAGATGTTGCCGCATTGGAAATTCCACCTGATAACGGTGGCGCTTGAGATTCTGATCCTAATTAAAGACTCCGATTTTCAGTTCCACGCCACCAGTGTGCCTCAAGGCTCAGAGCGCATGGTGAACATTACGCCGGAAAACTGGCTGTTTTCTGCCGCCGGTGTAGGTTCGGACCGCATAGCAAACATAGTGGTCGACAGGTCCGCATTCTCTGTCACGCCGGGATCCGAAATACTGCCGTCAGCCAGCGGAAACACTTCACCGCACGCGTTGCGGTAAACTTTGCACTTAAGGGAGCTGTCGTATTCAAGTATAAACATGTGCATTTTTCTCCTGAATATTGGTTGCAGGAGAAGATTACTGGCCACGGTGTGAAACGTTTGTGAACGGTCAGTTGGTCCAATTCACAAACTGATCTACCTGACACCCGCCAGTTTGAGACCTTCCATAAGATGGCGGGTATCGTGCGCATTCTTGTCCGGGACAATACTCGTTAGGTCCCCCAGCCTAAATTCCGGATAATTTACCGTGAGTATTTGCGCGTAGCGCGCAGCTTCGTCAGAGTCGCCAGACATGGCGGTTGACGCTGCCAGCAGTCGGCAGAGTGCCGGGTTTTGCTTGTGCGGGCTTAACATGCTCACTGCGTTTTCATAGTTGCCCAGCTGATATTCAATGCTGCCGTGTATCCAGTCATAGTAATCAGGCCATTCAGGACTGAGCCGCTTGGCCTGCAAGCAGGCCTCCAGTGCTTTTTCCGGCAACCCGGCGTGCGACAGGGCATCAGCATTATCGGCGTGCATGTCAGCATCGTTGGGATTTATTGCTGCGGCTGCAGCGAAATTTTCGAGACTTTCATCGTGACGCCTGAGGTAAAGGTTTACGAATCCGCGCTGGCACATGCCCCGGCTGTCCAGCGGATCAAGCCGGATTGCCCGTTCAGCCATCTCCATCGCATCCAGAAGCAGATCATCGGAGGGCAACCCTCTGACCAGCTTTTCCATGCTCAAAGTTCGCGACATGCCAGAGTAGGCCGGCGCAAATTCATTGCTAGCGCTCAATGCGCGCAGGAAAGCGCGTCTTGCACGACGCAAATCCGGTAGATCAGATTGCCACATATACCTGCGTCCCTCGAGGTAGTGACGATAACCTGAACGCCCGGCTGTCGCTGAGGGAAACTCGATTTCGTGAAGCTCAATCGCAGAGACCAACTGTCGGACAATTTCTTTGCCAACGCGAGAGAAAAGGTCACTCAATCCATCCGGGTCCAGCGGACAGTCAATTGCAGCGAGGCATTCCCTTGAACGAACGTCGAGAAGAAGAAATGTGACTACTGCGCCGTTGTTAGCCGGTTTGACCGAGGTTTTTACAGTATAATGAACGCCATATCGCGTATAAAGAGAACCGATGCTTTCATCCCGGTTGGCTTGCACACGCCCGGTATGGGCGGCCAGAACATTTATGCTTCGATACCTGGTCAGCCCGGCAGTGATGTCATCGAGAAGTGCTCCCAGGATGAATTGCGTCTCCGCATTGTCTATTACCATTTTGGGTGGCAACAGCACTATGCGAGGTATGCCAATGCTGGCGAACGCCTCCGCAGCATACGGGCCATCATCCATTTCGCCTTCCAGCGCATCTTCGGATGAATCGCAAGCGCTGGAAATGTCGACAAGTCCCAGAGCTGCGGCCAGTTGCTGTGTGGAAAGTCCCGGGCCGACGCTATAGTCCGACAACAGTGTTCTGCGGCATTGCTGGTACACTCTTTTCGCTTCAGCCCGGTTGTCCTGTTCGCAATGGTGCTCCATCAAAATGCGATAACCAAGCTCTTCGCTGGGGTCGATTATTATCAGTTCTCCGGCAAGCGTCGCAATGTCTGCCGAGGAGTGAGACAAATCGATTGTTCGCACAATGATTGCCTTGCGCGCCTCCAGGATCCTGTTTTCGGTCAGGTTTTGCCAATCCAGAAAATCGATGTGATCGATACTGATGCCGTCGAGAAACGGCTGGCCCACATGCTGGATGAAGGATAAATCGGATTTCGCATCGACGGGAACTTTTGAGCCAAGCAAACGCCGCAGATCCACATCGAAATCATTGCGGGCGAGGCAGACCGAATCCCGGTCAACACTGAGCAGTGGAGTCTTGAGCCGATGTTCAATCGCTCGTACCTTAACAAGCAGTTGTCGAAAGCTGGAATCGGCTCGTTTCGAATTGTCAGCCCCCCATAGATGCTCGACAATTTTTTGACGGCCACACTTGTCACCGGTGCTGCAAACCAGAATTGCCACGATGACGAAGAACTTTTCAGGCATCGGATATAACTGTCCGGCACACTCCAAATGTGGGCGACCAAAGAGATTTATCCTAAATTGTCCCACTGAATATTTTCACCTGTAGTGTGAGTGCAGATAGTTTTTGTAAAGCGCCATGTCATTGTTTCTTATGTGATTTTATTGTCAGTAAACATACATTTCAGTCGGGAAGGTGGTTTTTGATAATAAACAATAGAAGGGGCCGCAATTTTTCCGCAATTTTTAAAAATTCAATATTAAAGTAATCAATACCGGGTTGTATTCATGACAGCAATGAATTTCTCCATGATATCAACATTTGAATTTCTATAGTAGTCGCAGCAGCAATTTATTGCATAATTAAAGTAAATTGTTGGTGCGGAGAGTCGAGTGTGCATGGAAAATCTAATTAATATAAACAGTTGCGCCGTATTGTCGGTTTGCACTTTCGGGCTGGAGTGCCGGACAATCAGGTCGCTGAACAGGCGGTCACAGGGTTGTTGAAGTGTTGATCCTGAAGTGCAGTGCATGCGAAATCTGGCGGAATACCGGCAGTTTTAACAGAGCCCGGTCCCGCTTCAACGCTCTGGAGTTTGTCAACGTGGAAGTTCGGTCCGGTAGCCGATGGGCGCAGAGCAGGTCAACGGCCAGATTGACGAAGAGGTAATCCATAATCATTTGCGAAGTGCAGGGTTAAGTCTAGCGGGTAACTCAAGACCGACCCCTCGCAGACTGACCCTGCAGCGCTGGCTGGCCGATTGGCACGTCTGTGTAAACGCGGCGTCGGCTTCAGTGTTCCATCTATCAACAATTTTGGAGATATGGCCAGAAGTGAGCGCTCAAGGCGCCAGGAACTGGTTATGAGGGTAGATCTGCTCCGTGCAATGGCATGGAGTTTGTCGAATTTTTGTGCAGAAGCAGTATTTCGATTATTCGGATAATACAAACTATACAATATTAAAAATAATATACAGAATATAAAAGTTTATTTTCAGTTCGTGAATCAGAAATAAGAAGTATTGATTATATATATATCGTAAGGTTAGATATATAACCTTAGGTAAAATATCTAATATCGGCTGGATTAATTTGTCATTCTTGAATTAGAAATCAAATTCAGGATCTTTTTTAACCAATTATTTCTTTGTCATTGCGATAGTCGTTTAAGTGATCAAATGTAATGAGGCTACAGTAAGCATGTCAGAGTATCAGGAGAGTCCAGAGTTCGACAGCGGAATAGATTCGGATCTGGCATTGAGTTTAATGGAGAATGACAGATTTCAGTTCAAGGACCCTGTCAAGGTAGGACAATCGTTGAGCCAGATTGGTATCACGTTGCCTGAAATCATGTCTCAGTTACTCAGTATTTCATACCTCACTGCTGCAGTTACAGATATCACCAAGGCCATCGAGGACGGTTCGCTGCCACGGTCAAGATTCCGTGATCTTGAGCTTTATCTGCCCGCAGGCATTGCTCTGTTGCCTGAGGCAATTGCTAAAGTCTTGCGCCATTCAAGTGATTACACCGTCACCGGCGATCTTGTAACATTGCCGTCACGCCTAAAGTTTGCATTACGGATGTCGCGCATTGTCATAACCTCTCCGGATGATGAAAGAGTAGACGCGGCAGCTCTTGCAAGTGCCTGGACCTTTGTTGCAAACGGCTTGGTTGAGGCATTATCCCTTTGCAATCACCTGCAGAGGTCAAATGGCCGCAACAACATAGATGTGAAAGGCGCCGAAAAACTGCTTGCCGGTGTACTGAAGGGGGAACGACCCTGCATCAATCGGTACAACAACATTTCAATTCCCGACTGGGCCGAGCGGCGCGATGATGAACGTCATCAGTGCGAGATCGCCGTAAAGGTACACAGCGTTCACGGTAATCAAGATGGCATTCTCACGGATTTGTCCCGCACCGGAATGGGGTTGTCTGGATGCGAACAATTGGCACCCGGAGACCAGATCAGAATAAGCAGGCAAACTGGCTCCGTGCTGTCAGGTCGGGTTGTGCGGCAAGCCAACGGAAAAACCGGTGTCAGGCTCAAATGGGTACTGGGTGCGGATGACCCCTGGTTGCAGTTGGCCATGAAAAAAGTCGAGGAAGAAACCGTATTTCGCTTCCCGCGATTTTAGCTCGAACAGCTTTTCCTCGCTGCGCTCGGGCCGTTCTCCGTACCCTGTACAACGGTAGTGATAAACTCCTCTCCGAAGCACAAAGTGCTGAGGCAAGCGCGACTGCGCGCCGCACGAAGTGCGCCCTAGCGGAGCGCAGCCGCAAGGCTGCTGGCGTGAGCGGAATAGACCGATCCAAAGCACTTCGTGCTGAGGAGGAACGGATAGTCTACGTCATCCCAGCGAAGGCTGGGATCCACTACTACCTGAAGACCAGGTATGCGTGGAAAGATGGATTCCAGCCTTCGCTGGAATGACGATGATAGGCGGTTGTGCGAGAGATAAAATTATTCCGCTCACGCCAGCAGCCTGTCGGCTGCGCTCCGCCGGGGCATGCTTCGCATGACGGCCGGTCGGCCTTGCCTCAGCGCGTTCCGTGCTTCGGAATGGAGTTAATCATAACGGTAGTTCAGGGGCGGAGAACGGCGCGAGGCACGAAGTGCCGAGTAAAGCTGTTCGACCTATGAAAACACACAAGCGACAGCATGTGACGACGGCGATGTTTCTCTGCAAAGAAGAACTCACCTCAAGACCTGCACCTGGGGATGAAGAATACTCTACTCACCGCAAGCCCTGGGTCACATGCCGTCGCCTGTAGCTCGTAGCCAAACCGAGGCCAAAAAATGATGCTGTGGTGGCAACATGATGGTTACCCACACCAGTGTTGTCAAAATGGCCGTGCAATGCAAATGGCTTCTACAGCTTCCTGGCGTTCCACTGTTCCAGGGTCATCATCTGAACTCCAAGCGCAGTATAGTTCACCCGATAATATCCGTCAGTGCCGGTTACCAGGGCTTCAGGGTGGCTGGTTTCAAGATCCTGCGCCATGACGCCTACCCAGGTGTTCACCGGATCGCTGAGATACTTCCAGCTACAAAGCTTGATGCCGTCAGCTGAACCATTGATGAACATAAATTTCAGTTAACATTCAGATGACTTGCGTCAGTGTGGTGATCAACGGGTCGGGCATGAAGACCTAATAACCAACAAACAGGAAACCCAAGTCATGATCAACAAGACCAACATACTGGCAGCAGCGCTTGTAGCGGCTGCCGCCTTTGCCGCCGTACCTGCCGCCAATGCCACTGTCGCTGCCGGCATGTCTGCATCAACTGCTGCCACCACAACTGCTGCCACAACTACCGCCCCTGCCGGTATCGTTCTCGCGCACGGCTATGGTGGCCACTGGCATGGTGGTTGGGGTGGTTGGCGCCCTTACGGCGGTTACCGCCGTTGCCGCTGGTTGAAGCGGAGGGCCCGTCGCACCGGGCGCCGCTACTGGTGGCACCGCTACTATAGATGCCGGAACGCTTTTTATTGAGCCATTGACGGCAATCTTTAGCCAACTGGAAGGCAGCCTGCACCGGATCGGTCGGGCTGCCTTCGACGGTTCGGAAACTCTTGGAAGAACCGGCGATTGCCGGGGCGAAATGCCGTTCAACGAGCCTCAAAGAGTGTCCGTGGCACCGGACAATGCAGCCACAGCGATTCAGGTTTTGATTCAATCAAAATCTGAATCGCTATAGCAGCATATTTGGCCGCTGGGGTACCGCTGTCGCAAACTGTGTATGACTGAATCATTTTCTTGAAAATGACGATAAAACTGTTGATAAACATATATTTAGATCGTTATTTTGAATCAGCAGGACCGTTCCCCTCCGGCTTGTCGAACTTGTTTCTTAGACGTCCAGAAACTGGGTTTTTGAGATTGGACCCCGCTGATCGGGCCAGCCCGTTTCCGATGTCATGTTATTCTTTGCACCGCTGCGCGCTGCTGACCCTATTTCCACCTCAATTCAGTTGCGACACTGAAGCGGTGCCGAGCGCAATAAGGCGTATGGCAGAAGCATCAGCGAATAGACTTGTCGCAAAATGTGCCGCTGCTGCGGGTAATCCGTGATTAAGGGGTGTAGGACTTGTCCATTGACCAGACAACCGATCGAAGATGGGGCCGGGCGGCGCGTACCATGATGGTCAGGTAATGTCGGCGAGCGCAGGGATCACGCGCGAGCGAGTTGGCTGGCGGATATGGGCCGGATTTTCGGCCATGTGTGTCGGCATGTTCATGGCGATTCTGGACATCCAGATTGTTGCCACTTCGCTGCCGGCTATTCGTGACGCGCTGGACATATCGTCCGACCGGATGAGTTGGATCCAGACCGCCTACCTGATTGCAGAAGTGATCGCCATACCGCTAACCGGACTGTTGTCGCGCGCTCTTTCGGGCCGTGGCCTGTTTGTAGGCGCGCTAACGCTGTTCACGCTGGCCTCCCTCGGTTGCGCTTTCAGTCCGGATTTTTCGACCCTGGTTTTTTTCCGCATCCTGCAAGGGCTGGCAGGCGGCTGTCTGATCCCGCTGGTGTTTTCATCCGTGTTCCTGATGTTCCCGACAAACCAGCAGGGCATCGCCACGACCCTGGCCGGGGTGTTGGCCGTGCTGGCGCCCACGCTGGGCCCTACTGTCGGGGGCTATATTACCC
>CAJICM010000219.1_pt1 | contig 35272 bp, 37 predicted proteins | sample 9199691 | NCBI WGS metagenome assembly CAJICM01 (sample SAMEA7708338, study PRJEB35096) | sediment metagenome | biome: marine neritic benthic zone biome [ENVO:01000025]; feature: sediment [ENVO:00002007]; material: shallow marine sediment [ENVO:03000034] sea grass bed [ENVO_01000059] ...
AAGTCCTGGTGCGAAGTTTTTTCGATGTAATCTCGACCTTCCTGTTCATCATTGCCCTGTTTCACCTGCCTCTACCGAACGTGACGGCGGTAATGCAGGCCGTGCCCCTGGTAGTAACAGTCATGGCAGCCATTTTTCTGGGCGAAGCCGTTGGATGGCGACGCCTGAGCGCCATTCTAATCGGATTTGCCGGTGTCCTATTGATTGTCAAACCGGGAAGCGACGGGTTCAACACCTATATCTGGCTGGCGCTGGGAGCTGTTTTCACGGTTGCAATCAGGGACCTGGCCACTCGCAAACTTAACCTGACCGTTCCGTCGATCATTGTTGCTTTTACCAACTCGATGTGTGTCATGCTGGGCGGAATGTTGTGGGCCATTTTTGAAGGTTTTCACCCGATTACAATGGAGCAAACCGGCTGGATTGGTCTTGGTTCGGTGTTTTTGGTAGGCGGCTACCTGTTCACAGTCATGTCACTGCGTGGAACCGAAGTCGCATACACCGCACCGTTCCGCTATACGTTGATCGTCTATGCACTGATCCTCGGGTATGCGGTGTTCGGGGATGTGCCGGATGGCTGGTCAATGATTGGCATCATGTTGATTGTCGGTTCGGGGCTGTTCACACTGTATCGCGAACAACGGTTGAAAAAACGCATAGGTTTTGGCAAGCGCCCCGTCAGATGACAAGCGAATATCCCACCAATGACATTTCGTATTGAATACATTTATCGCTACCCGGTGAAAGGGTTTCGCGCAGAAAGGCTCGATCGCGGCGTCGTTGCTGCTGGTGCGGGCCTGGAGTGGGACCGGGCGTTCGCCTTCACCTCCGGAAACCACCCCCCGCCGGAAAACGACACCGATTGGGTTCAGGCGCGCACCTTCATCCAGATGACGGTTTATCCAAGACTGGCCGAATTCAACGCGGTGCCGGATGAAGCACAAGGTCTGCTGCATATTAACGGGCCGGGCGAACAAACAGCCAGCACCCGGTTGACGAACGGTAATGATGACGCCGTCAATGCCATGATGAACCGGCATTTCACCCCCGGTTCAAAAGGCCCGATCCGGCTGCACAGGCTTGCCAATGCGCGCGGCCACTGGGACTTCACCGACACAGGCATTTCGATTATCAACCTGGCAACCGTGGAGTGGCTTGAGTGGGTCAGCGGGCTGACGCTGTCGCATTTGCGGTTTCGTGGCAATCTGTATGTCAGCGGCCTGGAGCCGTTTGAGGAATTCTCCCTGGCGGGCAAAACCGTTCGCATCGGTTCGGTCATGATGAGAATCCTCAGACCGGCGCTACGCTGTGCAGCTACGGCAGCCGACCCGTGGAGTGGCGATACCAGCATCGATGTTGTGAATATTTTGCGCGCCTACACCGGCCATGCCTTTTGCGGCATGTATGCTCAGGTGTTACAGGGTGGCGAGATTTTCGAGGACGATCATCTGCGCCTGGTCGAGGCTGACCTGTTCAAACCCGACGACATTCTGCCGGATCGAACACCGGACCCGGTTCAGTGGCCGCGACCCGCGATTGTGCAGCGCACCAGCAAAGGCGGTGTAGCCTTCATACCCCAAGATGAAAGCTGGCCGTTCATTCCCGCCAATGCCGGCGCCCGCGCAATGTTGCATCCCGGCCTCGACTACTCCCGCGAACCGGTTAGACTTGCTCTCAGTGAACGTGGCAATCGCGAGGTAATGCCGGTCGGTGGCGATGAGCTTGAAGAACTGTTTGATGGATGCCGGGTCATTATTTCGGGCCCGGTGGAACGCAGGTCCGGTCAGGCCTGACGCGCGCCTGTCTTCAGGTACCGTTTTCAGGCAGACCATTTTCTGCGGATTGTGCCTTCTGCCGGTTCATGCAGCGGCGGGTGCTGAACCTGTGTCGATAGAACTTGTTTTCGCCGTGGATACATCTTCCAGCGTTGATTCCAAGGAGTATTCTCTGCAAATGCGCGGCATAGGAGCGGCGCTTGAAAGCGATGACATCATAGAAGCCATCGGATTGCACAAAGACGGGGTTGCCATCGCCGTGCTGCAATGGAGCGGTGGATCGGGAGGGAATGTGGCCGTCGACTGGACGGTCGTATCTTCCAGAGAGTCCATCAAATCCCTGGCCAGGAAGATTGCGAAGGTGCCTCGCGGCAATACCGGTAACTTCACGGCGATCAGCACGGCTATCAGCAAGTCGGTGGAAATGCTGGAGACAAACACCCAGGTCGGCAAATTCCGACGCATTGATATTTCCGGAGACGGTCGCAGCAATTCCGGCCAGCACCCTGCCCTGGCCCGCCGTGTAGCGATCAACAAGGAGATAACCATCAACGGACTGGCGATCCTCGACGGCGACGCAGGATTGGCCGCCTATTACCGGACCCACGTGACCGGCGGCACGGGGTCATTTGTCATCAGTGCCAATGATTTTGAAGATTTCGCCGAAGCCATGAAACGAAAACTGGGTCGCGAACTGTCTGTGCAGTTGTCGACCGCACCACCGACAAAAATGGATTCTAGGGTCAGGACATGCCGCACGACAAGATACTTTCGCTCACCGAGATTGACGACCTGGCGCACGGCGCCCTGAAAGGATGCGGGGCCCGAGAGCTACAACTGGAACAGGCTACTTGTTCTATCGTGGAGGCTGAGGCCGATGGCATTCGCACGGTGGGCCTGGGGTATCTTCCGACCTATTGCGAACAGTTGAAACGCGGCAAGATCGTGGGCGATGCGCAGCCAAGCCACTCACAGATTTCAGGGTCGGCCATCACCAGCGATGCCGGGCACGGTTTTTCGTTCGCCGCATTTCATGAGGCAATGGATGACTTTCACACACTCAGCCGGCAACAGGGTATTGCAGCGCTGGCGATACGGCACTCTTCATCGGCAGGGGTGCTGGGCTGGTTTGTGGAACGCATTGCAAAAGCCGGTCTGGTCGGTATCGGTTTCGCCAACTCTTCGTCGCTGATGGCACCGAGCGGCGGGAGCAGAGCATTTTTCGGCACCAACCCACTGGCATTCGCGGTGCCGCGGGACAACGGACTGCCACCGTTGGTTGCCGACATGGCGACCTCGCAAGTGGCCTACGTGACGGTGAAAGAATATGCCGCAAAGGGCCAGTCGATCCCGCCTGGTTGGGGATTGGACAAACACGGGCAAGCGACCACAAATCCCGATGAGGTTCTGGACGGAGGAGCCATGGCACCTGCTGGCGGTCACAAGGGCGCACTGTTGGCGTTGCTGGTCGATGTTCTGGCGGGTGGCCTGGCCGGCCCGAATTTTTCGTTTCAGGCGTCGCGTTTTGCCACAGCTGAAGGCGGGCCTCCCGATGTTGGCCAAATGTTTATTGCTTTGGAACCGCGGATATTTTCCGGAAATCCGGCCGGGCCAGGCAGCTTTACCGAGCGCCTGGAAGTCATGTTGGCGGCGTTGTGCGAAGACGACGGTGTACGTCTACCTGGCGACAGCCGCTACAGACAACGCGAAAAAGCTGCGGCAGAAGGTATTGCGGTGCCGGACAATTTGATCGCTACTCTGCACGCCTACTCCAAAGGAAATCACGACGCCTGAAGAATAGCTGCGAGTTTTTCACACGCTGCGTCCAGCTCCACCTCGTCGAATCCCGAGTAACCCATCAGGAGTCCCTGATGGTGACCGGAACCAGCACAGTAATCGGACAGGGCGGGCAGCACCAACCCGGCCTCGCGAGCCTTCCGTGAAACATCAACATCGCTCATCCGCATTGCAATTTGAGCACCCAGCCGTGCCGTCAGGTGCATGCCGCCTGCTTCCGGCTGCACCTTGAGCAATCCACCCAGATGCCCCGCCACGCTTTCGATCAACGCCTGCTGGCGAACACCATAGACGCGTCGCATCCGCCTGATGTGGGTGGCAAAGCGTCCGGAGAGCATGAATTGGGCCAGCGCCGGTTGAGCCACCGCCGACGCCAGCGGGCCGCGCTCGCTCAGTACCCGTTCGAACGCCGCAACCAGTGGTTCGGGCACAACCAGATACCCGAGCCGCAATTGCGGAGTGAAGACCTTCGAAAACGAGCCCATGTAGAGCACGCGGTCATTGTTGGCCAATCCCATCAGTGTCGGCAGCGGTGTACCGCGATAACGGTATTCACTGTCAAAGTCGTCTTCCAGAACAAGAGCCTGATGCCGGTCACTCCAGGCCAGCAGATCCAGGCGCCTGGCGAGCGGCATGGTGACGCCTGTGGGATAATGCCTGGACGGTGTGGTAATTGCCAACCCGGCCGCGGGCATTGTGGCCGGGTTCAAGCCCTCGTCGTCTACCGCAACCGGAACCACATCTACGCCTTGTTGCGACAATTCGCTAGCAAACAGCGGATAACCGGGGTCCTCCAGCACCACCTGCTGCCCGATCAGGTCAAGCGCCCGGACGATCAACTGGGTGGTATCTCCACCGCCTGCGGTGACGAAGACCTGTGATGGCTGGCAGCGCAGTCCACGCCACTCGTGCAGATGACGGGCAATTGCTTCGCGCAGGCGTGGATCACCAAACGGACCAATTCCGGGACTTATGTGGATATGGGGATTCCGCCAGGTGTGATCCAGCAGTTTTGCCCACTCGTCATGGGGAAACAATCGTGCATCATGGGCAGCTGGCTGAAAAGGCACCGGTGAACCGGCTATAGTCTCGATGGGGCGAAATTCGTACGCCTTGTCAAACCCGCCAATCTTCAGCGATGTATCCGGCAAGTGCGGCGCCACGAACAACCCTTTGCCATGGCGGCCTTCGGCAAACCCTTCCGCGATGAGTTGATCCATCGAAGTGGTGACCGTAATGCGCGATACACCAAGATCACTGGCAAATGCCCGGCTGCCCGGCAGCCGCCCGCCTGGTGCAATACGGCCAGACAAAATCATGTCGCGAAGCTGGCTGGTCAATTGCACGTGCAGCGGAGTGCGGCTGGTGCGATCCAGAGCAATACCGGCAATGGCTGCATCTGTAGTGGACATATTGAATATGCTCATATTGGCTCTTTCTTTAAGGCCATTATTGCGCTGATCTATTGTGATGTCGATATCTCAGGAGATTTAGCAACAATGGCCAGAAAATCAGATGCACCGAGCGAACGGACACGACTCAGACGGCTGCACGAGCGCGGCAAGTTCGATGCGGCATCTGTGCATGCGGTGCTGGAAGCCATGCCATTGTGCCATGTGGGGTATCAGATCGATGGCGCGCCGGTTGTAACCCCGACAATGCAATGGCGCGAAGGTGAACATGTCTACTGGCATGGCTCATCGGCCAGCAGATTCCTGCGTGCAGCCAAGGCGACACAGGTCTGCCTGACCGTAACCATATGGGACGGTATGGTCATGGCGCGTTCAGGGTTCCATCATTCTGCCAACTACCGGTCATGCATGGTGTTTGGTGAAGCGGAAATTGTCCACAACCCGGCTGAAAAGACAGCCCGGCTGAAGGCCATGTTTGATTTGTGGTTTCCTGGCCGCTGGGAGTTGCTGCGCGCTATCAACGAGCAGGAAATGAAAGCTACAACCGTTTTGCGGCTGCCACTAGATGAGGCATCTGTCAAAATCCGCACCGGGCCTCCTGCGGACGATGAGGAAGATTATGAATTGCCCATCTGGGCAGGCGTTGTGCCGTTGACTATAACCACAGGTCAACCGGTTGATGATCCGCGCAACCACGAAGGTCTGCAGGCTCCCGATCACGCACTGAACTTCACAGCCGGATAGGAGGCAAACGGACATGCTCAGCGACGAAATGCAAACCCTGATCCGCACTCACACTGCGGGTTTTGTGGCGACGGTACGAGAAGACGGCTCGGCAGCTGTTTCGCCCAAGGCCACCTTCGTGGTGGTGGATGAACGCACCATCGCGTGCGGCAATATTCGTTCACCTGGCACTGCAGCCAACCTGCGGCGCACACCGTTGTGCGAAATATGCTTTCTGGATCCGCTGACCCGCAAGGCAGTGAGGGTTTCCGGCAACGGAACCATGATTGGAAAATCCGTCGCGTCCAAAGAGCTCACCGGGGTTTTTGAACAGTACTGGGCCGACTATCTGCCGCATATGACCGGTTTCATGGTGTTTGACCTGACATCAGCAGAACTGATCCTGTCGCCGGCATACGATCACGGGGCTACGGAACAAGAACTGGCAACCGCGAACAAGGCGAAAATGGCAGCCCTTTGAGGGGCACCACCATACAGGACAGCACAATGTCGAACATCGCATATGCTCGTGAGACGGCTCGCGAGACCAGGCAGCCGGTCTTGCTGGATGCCGCGCGGGCCATACAGCTGGCAGCTCTGGTCACCACCACATCTGACGGTCAACTGAAAGTATCGCACCTTCCGTTGCTGGTAAATGATGCGCCTGACGGGACGGTCAGGCTGAGCGGTCATTTTGCCCGGGCGAATGATCACTGGAAGATTATTGAACAAGGCAATGCCAGGTCGGTCGCTATTTTTCAGGGGCCGCACACCTATTTGTCACCATCCAACTATGCGACCAAGCAAGAAACGGGCAAAGTAGTACCAACCTGGGCCTATGTGATTGTACACGCGCACGGACAGGCACAGACCCATCACGATGCGGGCTGGCTGCTGGCGCATGTCACCGCGCTGACAGATCGCAATGAAGCCGATCAACGAAGCCCCTGGCAAGTGTCCGACGCCCCTGATGACTATGTTGCAAACATGCTGCGCGGCATCGTGGGCCTGGAGTTGAACATCAGCCAGCTGGAAGGTATCTGGAAGCTGAACCAGCATCGATCAGCCGCAGATAAAACCAGCACCATCGCAGGTTTGCAAGCCTCACCCAGAGTTGGCGACCGGCAACTTGCCGAGGTGATGAAAGAGACCATCAACGGCTCTTGCTGATCAGTTCAACCATGAAGGCTGTCGACCAGCCGAACATCAAGAAGCCGTTGGCGCCGATGAGGGCGGACAATAGCCGCCATTCGATTGGCAATGTTATGTCTCCGAAGCCCAGCGTCGTGAAGCACACGAGCGCGAAATAGACCGCTGGCTCAAGCCCGGATACCGCGCCGGTGAAAATCAGTACAAACGCCCACACCCAGACGACTAATGTCATGGTGAAAAGAACAAACAACATGACAACCATAACAAAAGCCGTGCCGGCAAATCGGCGAAGCTTGTGGCGAATCCAGTCCATAAATGGTTCACGTTTGCGGGCGAGCAGGCCAAACAATTCGGCCTGAATGGCGATTGTGCCGACGATAACGATTGAACCGATAAAAATCTGTTTCAGCATGCCTGTCGATCAATCCCTATTGTGCCAGTTCCCCAATCACCCGGACCCAGCTTCTGATACCCTTGTGGAATGATTGAAGATTGTACTTCTCATTGGGTGAGTGCAACGCATCGTCGGGCAAGCCAAACCCGACTAGCAGGCTTTGCATTCCGAGAATATCCTCAAACGAACGTACAACGGGGATTGATCCGCCACACCCCATCATGACCGCAGGTTTTCCCCACTCGTCTTCAAGTGCCTTAGCTGCCTTTTTGAGGTACGGATTGTCTTCGGAAATTTCAATGGCAGGCGAGCCATCAGCGTCTCCGCTATACCGCACCGAACATCCTTCCGGAAGCCGGTCCTCGATGAACTTGCGGAAAACATTCAGCACGTGTTTCGGGTCCTGCTTGCCGACCAGGCGCATGGATACCTTTGCAGTTGCTTCAGACGGAATTACGGTCTTGGTACCTGCGGAGGTATAGCCCCCGAAAATGCCGTTGACTTCCAGGGTCGGCCGCGACCAGGTCATTTCAAGCACACTGCGTCCCTTTTCGCCTGCCGGAACTTTCAATCCAACATCGCCAAGGAACTTGCGTTCATCAAAATTGAGATCCTGCCATTGGGCGGCCGTTTGCGCCGGCAGTTCGTGGACACCATCATAAAAACCTGGAATTGTGATGCGGCCATCATCGTCGCGCATGTCAGAGAGAATTTCCGTCAGGATGTGAATTGCGTTAAACGCTGCGCCGCCAAAAAAACCGGAATGCAAATCAATGCGCGGGCCAATGACGGTAACCTCTTCATGCGCCAGTCCGCGCAACCTTGTCGATATTGCAGGGGTATCCGGGTCCCACATATTGGTATCGCACACCAGGGCAATCTCACGGCTCAATTCTTCAGCGTTTTCCTGCAGAAACGGATTGAGACTGGGACTGCCGCTTTCTTCTTCGCCTTCACACAGGACGGTTACGGAGAATGGTAATCCATCCGTTGTATTGATCCATGCGCGACTGGCCTCTATGAAGGTCATCAGTTGGCCCTTGTCGTCATTGGCGCCGCGGGCATATATGCGCTCTACTCCATCTTCACCCGTCACGCGCTCAGGCTCGAATGGCGGGGTTATCCATTTGTCGAGCGGTTCGGCAGGCTGGACATCATAGTGACCATAGAACAAGACATGCGGGCTACCCGCGGGACCATCGTAATGGCCGACGACCATCGGGTGCCCGGTGGTGTCGCGCAAACTTGCGTCAAACCCCATGCCGGCCAACTCATCAACAATCCACTGACCTGCCTTGCGGCATTCAGATTTGTATTGCGGATCAGTCGAAATGGATGGGATACGCAACAGATCAAACCACCTGGCCAGACTGGCATCCAGCTGGTCATCAACATGGTCAAGAATTGCATCGAGTTTTGTCATCGGGCGGCTTTCCGTTGGTGGCGAGTAACTGTTATGAACGGCTTCGACCCTCTCACAAGCACGACGAGCCTCGCAAGGGGGATTGCATGAGTGATACCGATTTTCAGCTGGCCCGTGACAGCCTTCAGGCTGATTATGGCGAACACCGGCTGCACCGTCTTCAGCGCCACGGCTATCAACGCTGGGTTCACCTGCGCAGCCAGGTCAACCTGTATTATTTCTGGGAAAAGCGCTGGTTCTTCCTTGCCATAATGCTGTCCTTCGCTTTCCTGCAAACCGGGCCCTATGAAGGTCTGACCCGCGAGGGCCAGATCGTGCTGACGATGTCATTGTTTGCCACAATCCTGTTCATCACCGAACCGGTGCCTCTGCCGACCGTGGCATTGTTGATTGTCGTCGGGCAGGTGGTGTTACTGGGACTTGAATCGACAGATGTCGCCAAGTCCCTGATGACGGACTCCGTCTTGTTTATCATGGGCTCCCTGATGCTGGCCGTTGCGCTGGTGAAGCAGAAGCTGGACCGCCGTATCGCTTGGATGATTGTGCGCATAACGGGCACCAGCACACTGGCCATATGTTTTGGGATTTCGGTGGTGTCGGGCATTCTGGCCTCGTTCGTTGGTGAGCACACGGTTGCGGCCATGATGCTGCCGGTCGGAATTACCCTGATCACCCTTACTTCGCAGGATCGTGCGAAGGTGCGCAATCTGGCCGCATGCTTGCTGTTCTCGATCTCATACGGCTGTTCCATTGCAGGTATTGGCACACCCTCCGGCGGTGCACGTAACGCCATCATGATCGGCTACTGGGAAGAGTTTTTCTACAATCCCGCCGATCCATCCACGGCGACCTTCCTGATCGACTATGCCACGTGGATGGCCTACGCCTACCCGATGTTCCTGATCCAGTTGCCGCTGGTGACGTTAATACTCTTCACGACGTTCAAGCCGGAGTATCGCGACCTGTCCCGCGCCTGCGCCAAACTGCGAGCGCAGGTTCTGCTGTCCGGCCCGCTTAAGGGGTCTGACTGGGTTTCGATCGCAATTTTCGCGCTGTGTATCTTCGGCTGGATTACCCAGTCCCAGACGCTGGGCATGGGCATTGTTGCCGTCACCGCCGCTGCTGCCTTCCTGGTGGCGGGGCTGGTGCGCTGGGAGGACGTGAACTCCGGCGTCAACTGGGGCGTGGTTCTGCTCTACGCTGCGGCCATCTCGCTCGGTGTGCAGATGAAAGACACCGGCGCAGCCCTGTGGGTAGCAGAGCGCTTCCTGGCGCTGCTTAGCCCGATTGGAGCTGACCAGGGCATTGGCCTGTGGGCGGCAGTGTCGGTGCTGACAACCTTCGTCACCAATACCATGTCAAACGGAGCTGCCGTAGCGGTGCTTGGTCCAATCGTTCTGAAGCTGGCTGTAGCCGCGCAGGAGAGCCCGATCATTCTCGGCTTCATCACGGCAGTGTCGTCTGCATTCGCCTATCTCACCGTGGTCGGCACACCGGCATGCACCATCGTCTATGCCTCCGGTTACCTCAAGACGACAGACTTCCTGAAGGTCGGCTGGCGCATGGCGACGGTGTCTATCGTGGTGATGCTGGCAGCAGCATATGTTTACTGGCCGCTGGTTGGGGTTTAGGATAAGCGCATGTCGATACTTGGCCTGAAATCATTTTCTGATCGTCAGGACCGGGCGCTGCAAAAGACGCTCGCCAATGTCTATGCCCAGCGCCGGTCGCGTTTCCGTGTACTGGCCTGCATCGACGAAACAGATGAATCGTTCTGCACTGTCCGCATGGCAGCGCGGCTGGCCAAGACAGATGATTGCGACATTATCGTTCTGTTTGTCCGCTCCATCGACCAGGGATTATGGTCGGGTGGCCTGCAGGTACGTGTCGCTCGCCAAAACATGCTTGACGCCGGCCTGGAATTGCCCGGCATCAACCGGTTGCGCATGGCACTGGAAATCCTGCGCGAAGAAGGCATTCCCGCAGAAGACTGGACCCGCACAACCGGCCACCAGGATGCCTGGGGAGACCCGCTGGGCGACAACAAGGTCGAGTTTATATCAAATGAAGGCCGCACCGTTGTGCTCAAGTTGAAAACGGCCCCTGACCCGGCCGCCGGCATACTGGATCAGTACGAACTGGGTCCCTACAACCTTATGATAATGGGCGAGCCGTCACGCTGGCGTGGAGAATTCCACTCTTTGTTTGACGCCGGCATCGTACAGCAAGTCACGGTGCATGCCCCATCATCGGTTCTGATCGTCCGCGAACCGCTGGACAAGACAGGATTTTTCATCTGCACGGACGGCACCTCGCGTTCGATGCAGGCGGTTCGCCGCGCCGCAGTGCTGGCTCACACTGCGGGCGAACCTATCACTCTGTTTTCTGCTGCAGCCCAGGAAGCAGGCGTTCCTGCAGCCGAAGAGAACGTCAAAAATGCTCGTGCACTGCTCAAGGCTATGGGCATCAAGGTCAAGACCATCATGACTGCGGTGGGGCCTGCGGCACAAAAAATAGCGGAACTGGGCTCCGATCACAGCATCATAGTGGTAACCGATGAGGGCCGTTCCCGCGTGCAACGCGCCCTCAGGGGCTCGACTGCAGTTGAGGTGGTACGCACCGCCAAGACCTCTGTGCTGGATGTACGATAATCCGTGGCTAGAGCATTTCTTACAAAATTGGATACCGGTTTTGTGAAAAAATACATAACAAAGGGATAGAGCGCGGTTTTGATTCAATAAAAACCTGAATCGCTCCAGGTAAGAAAAAATGGGCTGCAAACGATGCAGCCCATTCACATTGTTCCAGATAATCCAAAACGGCGTCAGGCCGTGGCTTTCATGGCATCAAGATATTCTTCAACGTGTTCCACGTTTTCAAACCGCATCCAGCCTTCATCAGTCTCTGCTTCCACGGTTCCGTCCGACAACAACCGCGCCGGGCGTTCACGGATAACGCGCTCTTCAACCACAAACAGCTCCTCTTCCTGAGGCAATGCTTCTGGCGATTCCTCGGTTGCAGCGTCCGTATCATCGGCTGCGGTCGCGGCGTCCGTATCATCGGCTGCGGTTGCAGCGTCCGCATCATCGGCTGCGGTTGCAGCATCCGTATCATCGGCTGCGGTTGCAGCGTCCGCATCATCGGCTGCGGTCGCAGCATCCGCTTCGTCTGGCTGCGAACCGTGCGCTTCCACCGCGGGTGTCTCTACGGCGAACGGCTTTAATTTTGGCTCTTCTGTTGCGGCCTTGTCTTGTTCATCGGGGCCAGTCTTTGCAGTGTCCAGAGCGGGTGTATCAACCTCGTCTGCATCCGATTTGCTTGCGGCTTTGCCTGGGCTGCCTGGGAAGATATCCGCCTTGCCCGGCTTCGCTTCTTCCTCGGTGTCCCTTGCTGCAGGCTGTGTTTCTTCAGCATCTGTTTCTTTAACAGGAGCATCGCGTGCAATTGGAGGTCCCTCGTGAGTGCCCGTGAACACAGGTGGCGTATCCGCATCGGGATCCTGAGCATCCTGCGGTGCCCTGGCAAAGAAAGACGAAAGATCATCACGCGCTTTTTCCGCGGCCTGATCGGTAGTTTCTGTTACGTGCTCGGCAACTTCAGCTGCAGTTTCTGTCGTAGGAGTGAAGGTGGAATCTGCAGCTTCATGCACGACAGCGTCAGCACCCTTTTCAAATTTGTCTGCAGCATGTGCCGCCGCGTCGGTCCTTTCACCGGAGGCATCCCCATAAGCGGCAGAACTCGTTGCTGCCGCGGCCGCACCCGCAGCTGCAGAAACCGGCGGTGGCACCATAAATTCCGGCAAGTCGGGTTTTGTTGATGGTGGCGGCGCATAGTCATCTTCGGCGCCATCATTCACTTCAGATCCGATCATCGCGGACAGATTACCTGCAACGACACCGAGCCCCAGCAATACACAACCGCCAGTAAACAACGTCGCTGCCACATCCAGGTTGAGCCCGACAATTACTGTTCCAGGTGAAAAAATGTTCATCAGACCAACAGCCACACCCGCCGCGATCAGCAAAATAGCCAATAGTATCAAAAGTGTTTTCATGCCTCTTTACCCCTCAGTTCCGTCAGCGCCAGCGCATACGCAAAATCCTGTATGCGCTGTCTGCGTTAAGACGCTAGCCGATATTGCACTTGCAAGCGAGACGCAACCGGAAATCTATCCCAAGTTTGCCGTGCGATTAACCAAGCTGTCTGACCAACTCAAAGCCCACCTTGTCGATCAACCGTCATGACTTCAGTTTAGCGTCGTTTTGCGGTACTGCAATGGCCGTTTCGTCAACCTGCTGGTCTGAAGCGGGTTCGTCCACGTTATCAACCGCCAATTCCGCAACATCATCCGGATGTTCATTGTCGTCCGGTACGACAACCTCTTCTCCTTCAAACTCCGGAAGATCATCTTCGCCAGCACCTGTTTGATCGTCGTCATCACCTACAACTGCGGCGAGTCTTTCCGCCACGTCTTCCAGGGCGGCATATCCACTTCCCGGCACGTAACTGGACACTACCTTACCTGCCTGCATGGCCGCATCGGTGTAATCGAGATCATAGTCATTGAGGCCATCCAGCACGGCCAATGCCGGATTGGTGGTCCACAACTTGCGCAAGGCGCGCTGGCGAAGCGGGCCCGGCACCCACGACTTCATGAATATTGTGAAATCATTTTCGTAGGTGAGTGTTTCTATATCGACAGCTTCCAGCTCTTCAATCCAGCGCTGGCGGGTTTCGTCGTCAGGAGGTTCATCACGACTGTCTTCAGATACACCCGGTTGATCATCAGAAGTCACCACATGTTGATGATCGTCACCCGGCTGCGGCGTTAGCTTCGCCTGGCGATTTTCGACTTCGCGTTCCTCAATTTCACGGACGTCTGCCTTGCGCTTTGCCCAACGCGAGAGAAACCCGTCTTCACGCGAATTCAATTCAGTTCTCCTTCAGGTTTGCCCGACGCCAACATGCGACGACGAAGTTCAACAAGGCTCTCCTGCCCGAATTTGTGCTCTTCAGTGTTCAGCTTGTCCCGGCGACGCTTTTTGAAAGTCGAGTCCTTGTAGTGCAGCGCCACAAATGCTTCGAGCCATTCGCGCAGATCGGCTGGCATAACAAGTTTGCCGATCAATGCATCGTCACCTGACATGTACTCCTCAGCCTCATAGGAACTCATTGTAACAAGATGGGTGTTCCAAATCAGACCGTCCGCCACCGGATCGTCCAGTTCTTGCGCCACCGAATAAACCGACGGTTGCGGTGACGTCAGGTTGTAAACATAGGCATCCAGATCCGTGCGATGCAAGTCGAGCCGTGACGGTTCGCCCAGCCAGCGTGACATCGTATCGCTGTGTTCGAGCAGACGGGGCGCAAGGTTCATGTCGGTTTCGGCCACCGGCATCATGCCGCACACAGTCCACTCCCAATCCAGCCACGGATGAGATGAGGTTATGCGTTCATACACAAGCGAAAGGTGAATACTGCTACCGTCAGACAAAGCCTTCTCCCACACAGCGGATTTTTATACTGCATAGCACAACACAGATAGGCTACATCACATCATACCACATTGCGAAACGGCGATGACCATGTGGTGTATGTTTATTGTGCTCAACTGAAGGCAAATTCATGAAACTGAACGGCTACGAAACCCTGATCTGCAATTGCGAACGCAGCATGACGCTTGACGGCAAGAAGATCTGCAAGGCTGCCGGAGGAGGCCAGGAACCTGATGTGTTCAGTAATCTATGCCGTGCCGAAGTCGGCAAGTTCGCCGAAGCTGTCGCGGGCCATGCCAAAGTGCTGGTCGCGTGCACACAGGAAGCGCCCCTGTTTTCAGAACTCGCGCAGGAACAGGCTTATGACGGCGAGCTTCGGTTTGCCAACATTCGCGAACGCGCCGGATGGAGCTCTGACAAGAGGTCGAATTCTGCAAAAATTGCCGCTCTGTTAGCGGATGCTGCACAGTCCAGCGAACCTGCCGGCTCAATCAGCGTGACATCCAGCGGGCAGTGTCTGGTTTACGGTGCCGGACAGCAGGCACTGGACGCTGCACGCAAGCTGAATTCACGCATTCCGACAACCCTGCTGCTCAGCGAGCCAGACGACGTCATTCCACCCGTTAGCGCAGATGTGGCTGTGTTCAAAGGCAAGATCAGCAAGGCAACCGGACACCTCGGGGCCTTTGAGATTGTAGTCGACGGGTATGCACCGCTTATACCGTCGGCGAAGCAATCGGCAGATTTCGTGATGCCCCGTGACGGTGCTTCTTCCAGTTGTGCACTGATCCTGGATCTGTCTGGCGAGCCTTCGTTATTCACCGGAGGCCACCTCAGAGAGGGGTACAAGAAAGTTGATGCCGGCGACCCGGCAGCTGTCATGGAGGCCATGTTCGACCTGGCGGATATGGCCGGCGAATTCGAAAAACCTCTGTATGTGCAATATGACTCCGGGATTTGTGCCCATTCGCGCAACCAGAAGACAGGTTGCACCAGGTGTCTGGACGTCTGCCCCGCCGGCGCGATTACTTCTATTGGCGACACGGTGGAATTTGATCCGGTGACTTGTGGCGGGTGCGGTTCTTGCGCAGCCGTATGCCCAACCGGAGCGGCGTCTTACGCCATGCCGAAACGCAGCGATCTGACCGCGCGCATTGACGTCCTGGTTTCGACCTACCTGAAAGCCGGTGGCAAGAACCCGGAGATTCTGGTGCACGACAACCATTACGGCCTTGAACTGATAGGTATGAGCGCGCGCTTTGGCAAAGGCCTGCCGGAAAATGTTCTTCCGCTGGGTGTCAACGAAGTCACGCAGATCGGTCACGAAGGCATGCTGGCCATGATGGCAGCCGGCGTGGCACGCATTCACCTGATCGCCAATCCGGCCAGGGTTGAAGAACTGTCGGGTAGCGAGACACAGATCGAACTGACCAGGGCATTGGCCGAAGGCCTGGGGTACCAATGCACGATCAATCTGTTCAGCGACGCGGATCCGGAAGGCCTTGAAACAATGGTGTGGTCAGGCAAACCTGCCCCTGCCCTGAAAGCACATGCCATATCCGGTGTTGGGTCAAAACGCGATGTAACGCGCACCATGCTGGGCTTGCTGCGCAAGGATGCTCCGGCCCCAAAGAATGTTGTCGCATTGCCGGACAAGGCGCCTTACGGGCAAATTATTGTCAACACTGAAATCTGCACCATGTGCCAGGCGTGTGTGGGCGCCTGCCCGGTCAATGCAATTGGCGACAATCCGGACACGCCGCAATTGAGCTTTACCGAGGCAGCCTGCGTTCAGTGTGGCCTGTGCCGAACCACATGCCCTGAAGGTGCCATATCACTTGAGCCACGCTACAACTTTGAGGCATCGGCGCTATCGCCCACGGTCTTGAACGAAGATGAGCCTTTCGCCTGTATTTCCTGCGGCAAGGATTTCGGAACAAAAGGCACCATTGAGAAAATCACCGCTCAGCTTGCCGGCAAGCACGCCATGTTTGGCGATAGCGATGCAGCAAAACTGATCCAGATGTGTGACAATTGCCGCATTGAACATCAGGCCAATTCCAACAATGACCCGTTTGCGGCGGGTGAGCGCCCGCGCATGCGCAGAACCGAAGACTATATCGAAACAGAGAGTAAATCCGATGCCGGTAAACCACTGAGTGCAGACGACTTCCTGATGGATGACGATTGAGGCGCATTCGCTCTAGCGAGGATAATTCCTCAAACAAGCATCTGGAAAATCACACCTGACAGAATAGCGCCACTGACACCGAGGCAAAGATAGGTTGCGAACACCGGTTTCCTGACCAGCGACCAGACAGCAGCCATAGCGGGTACGGAACTGACGGCGCCTGCCACCATAAAGGACATTGCCGCACCGCTGCTCATGCCTTGTTCCATTAGTCCCGACAGTAGCGGCGGAGCGACATAGCTGTTCAGATAGGCAGGCATGCCAACGACGGCTGCAATGGCAATCGGCGCGAGACCTTCTCCACCTACCAGTCCGGCGATCAGTGATGCGGGAATATAGGTAACCAGAAGGGCCTCCAGGACGTAGGCCAGCGCGAGCCATTTGATCAGGAACAACGCGTTGTTGACAAACTCGGTGTTGAAAACCCGCCGACGCTCAGGTTCGTTCCAAAACGACCACACAGGTTTTCCATCGAAGGGGTTCGGCCCACAACCGCAACCTGTTGTCAGCTGTTCGCGCAGCGGGTCTCCAAACCAACCTGCCCTCAACACAAGCTTTATGGCAAAGCCACCGAATAACCCCAACCCGATCGCGGACACAGCCTTGCCAATGGCAAACGGCCAACCCAGTGCGGCGGCCGTAATCAGGAGGGTCGGCGGGTCAATCAGCGGGGAAGACAGCCAAAATGCCATAACCGCTGACAAGGGCGCGCCCAGGGCCAGCAGTCCGGCGATGAACGGAATTACCTCGCATGAGCAGAACGGCGCCAGTCCACCAAACATCGCGGCCAGGATAATCATGCGATTTTCACGCCCCTTGAAGGCATTGGCAATAACTGCTTCTGCACCTGCTGCTTTCAGGCCGGCGATTAAAACCACCGCAAAGGCGATGTAGGGCAGTGTTCCAAGAAATGCCCTGCCGGCAAAAGTGATAACCGGCACTACGTTCGGATAGTCCAGAACAGCAACGGCAACTGGCGCCAGCACAGTGATTGTCCAGGGCGTGGCAAGACGGGACCTGATTTCATCCGTTAAAGGCACATGCTGCCGGGATACGTCACTCATGATGGCATTTCCTGATCTGAACAACACTCTTCAAGGATGAAAGCGGCCAGTGCTTGCAAGTGTTGATAGTTTGCCTGATTGATTATGGTTCTGCCCTGCCGGTCCTGAACGATCAGGTCTGCCGAGCTTAGAAATTTCAAATGATGGGCAAGGGTCGATCCGGGAATACCGGTGCGCTGCTGTATATCACCAACCGGCAATCCCTTGTCACCCGCCCTGACCAGCGTCTGCAACACCTCCAGACGGGATTCAGACCCCATGGCGGCAAACCCTTGTGCAGCAGCGACAATATCCATTACAACACCCTTTAATTCTATATTTCTAGAAATATCGAATTAATAGCTCGCTGTCAAGTAGTCGGTTAGGTAATTGCCTGTGGCCAGAGCATTTTTCACAAAAGTGGATACCGGTTTTTATGAGAAATGCGACAACAAGGGGATCAGGATTATGGCCTTTGGTTGGTGCAACCAATAGTCACCGTGATCTAGCCTTCAGGCGGAAACATTCCGGCGCAGTTCTGCAAGGCACTGGTCAGGAATTCATCATGTTTGGCCTGGTCAATAACACCGTCTCTCAGCATGTTGGCAATGTCGCCACTACGTTTGGTGCGGCACTCTTCATACTTCGGATTAACCGCCGGTGCGCTTCCGGCGCCGTCACCTTTAGCGCTGGATATCGTGATCGGTCGGCCAGCCGCATCGGTGTTACTTTGCTTGTGCCAGGTCAGAGCAATGCCCGAAAGAGCCAGAACACAGATCAGACCCGCCAGGAACCTGGCCCCGTTCTTGTCCAGAAAATGACGACTATCCATGACCGTACTCCTCCCCGTTCTATCCCCAGGTTTCTGATTGCTCTTTTGTTATCGCCGGGCCGGCTCCAATAAACTGGAACAGTCCTGAAGTCTATTGTGTCAGCTGCCGCGCTGCAATGGCATGTTGAGCAGCAAATTCTGCGGCTTCATGTTCAGCTTACCGTCAGGTGATTTAGCCAGGCCAAGCCAAACCGGCTTGCCACGAGCACGTTCGATAACCGATTGCTGATCCAGAATGTCCATGCGGAACAGCCCTATGATGCTTACTTCTTCCTCAAGGGACAACTCTGCTCCCTCATACAACTTGTTCATAATTTGAGTAGAGCGCGCATCCAGGCCAATATGCCAGGTCCACTTTTCATCAGCAATGCGTTGCACTGGCTGAACCCGCACGCTAACCCCGATGAAATGGTTGAACCAGTGCTCGACCACGCGGGCAAATGCATCATTGGCCGGCTGGGTAAAACGGAAATCGACAACCGTATCGAAGCGTTCAGCGCGCGCCCAGTACATCTGCTTGTTGTCTTCGTCCAGCACATCCAGCGCGACCTGCTTGAGCGGCGTCGCTGCTTCCATGACCAATTGACCTAATCCACCCATTCCGCCAGTTTCGGCAAGCATATCAACCACTTCCTCATCAGCCAGCATCAATTGGTCGGCATCGGTCGACACGTTTTGCGACCGGAAGAAGAGTTCAGCCGCACGCCAGCGCATGGGATCTTTCTGGCCGTACAGGATGCTGGCCAGAACAGCGTGAACAATCTGCTCCACAAACAGCGGAGGCACATTTCCGGCGTCACCACGCACAATTGCCAAATATGCTTTCTCGAGGGTCTTTGATGACACCAGTAAATCTCGGAAAGCCAGGAACACTTTATAGTTTTCACCGGCATCTGCGTCTTCAAACTCGGATAATTCCTCATTGGAAAACTTAAGGTAGGGATCTTCGACCAACCGGGCATGGGCCACTTGCTCTGCCTCACAGCTTTCCTCAATCGGCGCCAGTTCCGGGCGGGCAAAATAAGCCCGCAGATAATCTGCTGTCACTTCCAGTCCACCGCGTCCGGGAAGTCGGTTTAGAAGATAGGCGCCGGATGAATGCCACACTCGTTCACTCATCGGTCACATCCCAAATTATTGTATGTGGTCGCTGCTGCCCCGGCGGTGTTATTTCGCGATATTCCTCGTGAATGGCGCCTTCTTCCGTGAGGCTGCGATGTACCGTCAGCAAGGTGTTCAGTGGTTTTCCCTCGGCAAGTTCCTGTGCAAACCCGATTTCTTCCCGCGCAGCGTCACGGGCCGCGGTCATGTCTGGCGCCTGATAGTCGTCAGCGAACAGCTGAGCCAGCGCATCTGTTGCTTGTGACACTTCAGCGTCACTCGCCTCGCCGACCGACACAAAAGTCGCCCGTCCCAGACTGGGTAGCGCCAGAAATCCGTTGGTAAATGCCTGGCGTGTCTTTCCAGTGATTTCCTCTATTCCAATTCCGGCAAAGGCAAATGCCCCGGACAGAGCAATCTCGTCAGGTCCCGCAGGTGTCGCGAACACATTGTCGTCTGATGAGTCAAAGCGTATTGTGCGCAGGAGCTTGATCATGCCTTAAGGGTGCCTTGTGACGGTTTCGGTTAGCGCGAAGGCCTGGGCCTTCTTGTTGGCGGGTGTAAACAACAGGTTGCCATCTTCATCCATACCGGTGACCCGGCCACTTAAACTCGCGCCGGCATGACAGATTGTGATGTCCTGATCAGATCCAACAACTCTGCCCAACCAGTTTTCATGAACTCCCTTGAAGCCTTCGTTCATCCAACCGTCGATCCAGGTGAGAAAATGCCGCGAAACCGATTCAATCAGCATGGTGCGGGTCACTTCGCCGGCACCTTCCTCGTGCAGCGTTGTTCTGTCCGGAAATTCACCGGGGTTTTCGACAGACAAATCAAGCGTGATGGCCACATCGAGACTCAACACCATCCATTGCGGCACTTCATCAGTGGTCAAACCGCCCGGCACATGCAGCATGACCGCCCCGGCCTTGGCACCATTGACCAGAATATCTCCAGGCCAGCGATACTGCACAGCGATTTCCGGTGGCGATATGGCGCCAAATGCATCGCCAAATGCAACTGCCAACACATGGCGGACTTGAACGGCGCGCGAAAACGGCATGTCCGGCTCGAGTACAACAGACATGTTGAGCCGGTCTTCCGACTGCGACCAGAACAAATCGCCTGCGCCGGCCCGGCCTGCCAAAACAGCGTCTATCGCGATGCTGGCGGTATTCGTCCCTGGTTCCACGGCAATCCCGTTCAACAATGGGGGAAAGACCGGTTCTTCGATCATGAAACAGGCCCGCGAATCCGGCGAAACATCATCCCAGATCTATCTCACCGGTGACAGTGTGATCCAGTGCAACATCACCACAGGTAATTTTTGCAGTGACGGTTACGCTGCCCGAAGATTTGCCGGATGCACGTACGGCTTCCTCAATTTTCTGCTGCGAGGTCACGCCAACCTGCTTGAGGAATTTGCGCATAGACATATTGAATTTGTCGTTATCCATTTTCGGACGTTCCCTGATAGACTTGGCGCGAAGACACTAGTTGCGCACATTGTCGGTTACATACACATTCCTTGCCGAGAGATCGAGCGAGGCAAGCACAAATTGCGCGCCAAACCCAATAACGGCCATGGCCACAACTGCCATTACAAATGATTTCATTGCCTTGACCTTTCCTGATGCAATCTTGCCGCCGTCGGTCGTGACTGCGGTTCAATGTCTCTTGCCTGCTGATATATAGCATGTCTCGAAAAACTACGCATTATTTCGCGCTTAAGGCCATGTAAAAACGGCTGAACATGGCATTCCCCAGTTTTCATCGAAACTTGCGTTGCGCTGTCTGCCAGTGTGCAATCTGTTTTCACTTTGTGACCGGATTTGTCGTGGGTTTTGTCATTTCTTGCAGCCATGCAATCATCGCGTCACGCTCTTCTGAATTGGACATTTTCTGCAACGGCATTTTGGTTCCAGGCACCAGATGTTGCGGGCCCTTTTCAAACAACTGACCGATGGTGTCGGCGTTCCAGACGATCTTGGAGTTGAGCAGCGCATTCGAATAGGCATAGCCTGGAAGCGTACCGGCCCTGCGGCCAAACACGCCATATAGCGTCGGACCTGCCCGGTTTGCGTCATCGGGAGACAGTGTGTGGCAAACCGAACATTTACGGGCAAACTGGCGCTCACCGACACTCAAGCCTTCGTTGGCCTGAAAACGCCGCGGATACTTTCCGCGGGCTGGTTCAAAATTGCTTCCGGGACGGAATTGCCAGTAATGCACGGTATCATCAAGCCCACCCAGATACAGGGCATCGCCATCGCCCGAAAAGGTCAGCGCCCAGATCGGGCCATAGGGATTGTCCAGCAACTTTATCGGTGTCCAGTCGGTCATGTCATGAACCGATACAATGCCGTCGCCACCCCCGAACGCCAGCAGATTATGCTCGCGCGACACCGCCACTGACAGGATAGGACGTTCGCGCTGCGCAAGTTCATGGACAATTTCACCGGCTTCAATGTCGAGCACTGCAGCTGTTCCATTCAGGGCACCAAAAGCAAGTTTGCGGCCGCCAGGCAAGGCAGCGAGCACGTTGATACCCCAGCCGTTCCTGTAGATCACTCGCTCCTGCGACCCGTCGGTTACCCGCCATTTGCGAATAGTGGCATCTGTGCCGGTGGAATAGACAAACTGACCGTCTGTGGAGAAGACAACCGCGTTGATTGTGTTGCGATGGCCCTTCAAGACGTTCAATTCACGTTTCTCGGCAAGTGACCAGATTCGTACTGTTCGATCCCAGGAGGCTGAGGCAGCAAGCGTACCGTCGGGAGAAAGGGCAATTCCAACGACCTTGTGATCATGCCCTTTGAAGACATGTTCAACCGCTCCGGACTGCAAATCGAGCAACCGCACCATGCCATCATCACTGCCGGTAACGGCGTACCTGGCGTCTGGCAGGACAGCAACCGCATTTACGGCACCGTCATGGTCTGTAAAGCGCTGCAGCATAGCAGGATTTGCAGTATTGACGACGTTCCAGAACATCATGGAATAGTCAAAGCTGCCGGAGACAATGCCAACACCATCCGGCGAGGTTGCAACTGCTTTGACCGGCCCGCCGTGGCCTCTCAAATCGCCGTATCCCGGCTTGTTGTCGGCGTGTGCCGGAAGGCTCCAGCTGGCAATCAGCGTGACGATAATTACCATGGCGTTCCAGACAGGCTGAACCTTTGTCAAACGACGCCAAATGCTCTTGAAAAAACAAACCCCGATCAAGGCATCATTCCCGAAACTTCATTCCGCCGGCTGGCTGGCCGAACCAGCAGCGGGCGAAGACCTGGCCTTCTGCTCCATCTCCTCGACCCACAGGCTGTGATGCTCGCGCGCCCAGTTGGTGTCAACTTCGCCTGATCCCATGGCGTCAAAAGCTCCCTCCATTCCCACGGATCCGATATAGATATGGCCGAGAATGATCACGATGAAGGCAACACCGACAATGGCATGCCAGATCTGATTCAGCTGCTGCTCCTGAATGGGCGAAACCGATGTAGGCAATTCAAAACCGACCGAGTTCAAGACTGCGAAAGTTTTGCCCATGAACGCTGTTTCAAACGGAAACATCAATGCAATACCGGACAGTGATATCGAAATGGTGAGAATGGTCACGCACCAGAACAGGATCTTTTGACCCGCATTGAATTTCCTTGCCGCCGGATGTGAGCCTTTGGTGAACAGGCCGCCGCCCTTGAGGAGCCAGACAACGTCATGGCGGTTGGGGAAATTGTGAACCAACCACAATACGAATGCCAGCGCTACGCCGGCCATGAATGCAAACGACAGATAATTGTGCAGGTACTTGCCCCACAAGGTCATGGATGCAAACGCTTCCTTGCCAATCACCGGCATCAGGGTGTAGCGGCCAAACATCATATTCAGGCCTGTTAGCGCAAGTATCACGAAAGAGACCGCCATCAACCAATGAGCAAACCGTTCCAGATCGTTGAACCGCTGCATGGTCACCCCCGACCGGCCATGATCGATCTTGATGCGACCCCGGAGCAAGAAATACAGGGCCAGCAGGAACACAATGCCCAGCAGCGCGTAGGTTGAATACAGTTTCAGCGGACCATTGCGAAACGCGCGAAAAGCGGTATCTCCCTCAGACTGGATGAGCACCCCGGCGTTCTTGTCCGGAATCGATACGGTACCGCTGGCGCCTTTGCGTATCTTGCTCCAGAAACCTGTGTTCAGATCCGTGCTTTGCGCCTCAGTTGCAACATCCGGGCTGATTGTCTGGGCGGCTGCGGGTGCGTCTAGATTAGCAATCGCTAGCATTGCTACCGCAATCACGGTCATGCATACGGTGCGTATGGTTTTGACTATGTCGGTGCTGGATTTCATAACGCTGGTCCCCTTGGGTTGCCCGTGTCAATTAAAGAACTCATTGCCGCGCATACTGCGGCTGTCCGTCAGGTCTATATACCGCCACCGCGCTGGATGATCATGCGCCGGCGCAATTGCTGCCCGGTTTCGTCACTCAGCGCTTCATCCGCTTTGCCGTTGTATACGCCCTTTTCCTTTAGAAACGGGTTGCCGTTTTTCCCCTCCTGACAACCTGAGAGCAAGCCCAGCAGTATGGCCAGCACGAAAAACCGAGCGGTCATGGTGTTCATCAGCGAAGTCACCCCTTTCAGGTGTGGCACGACTAAAACCTGTGTCGGCGAAAATTCAACAACAAACCATGCAATTTGGCGACAGTAAAGTCATCTGGAACTGGGGCGGCGATTTCTCGCCGCCCCGTCCTGACAGAACTGATATGTCCATATCATCGATATGACCGCCAGGAACTGCTGAACAGTTCCTGACTGTTTCATGTCGGTGCTTAAGATCCGGAGCCGGGATAGGCCTTGCCCCATCCCCAGGCGCCGGAACCGAAGCCACGGCCAACAACGCGCTCACGGTAGATGTTGGCAACCTGGTCGCCATCACCTGCCAGCAATGCCTTGGTCGCGCACATTTCCGCACACAGCGGTAGCTTGCCCTCGGCCAGGCGGTTGCGGCCATATTTCTTGAACTCTACATCAGAATTAGCTTCCTCAGGTCCACCGGCACAGAAGGTACATTTGTCCATCTTGCCACGGGACCCAAAGTTGCCGACCTGCGGGAACTGAGGCGCGCCAAACGGGCACGCGTAGAAACAGTAACCACAACCGATGCAAAGGTCTTTGTTGTGCAGGACCACGCCCTCGGCGGACTGATAGAAACAGTCAACCGGGCACACAGCCATGCAAGGTGCATCCGAACAATGCATGCAAGCAACCGAAATCGAGCGTTCACCGGGCTTGCCGTCATTGATCGTGACGACACGGCGGCGGTTTACACCCCACGGAACTTCATGTTCGTTCTTACACGCGGTGACACAGGCGTTGCACTCGATGCAACGTTCAGCATCACACAGGAACTTCATGCGAGCCATTCTGTATCCTCCTTATGCTTTTGCAATTTTGCAGAGAGTGGTCTTGGTCTCCTGCATCTGGGTAACCGCATCGTAGCCATAGGTTTGCGCCGTATTGGACGCTTCGCCTAGTACGTACGGATCTGCACCCGCAGGATAATTGGCCCGCAAGTCTTCGCCCTGCATGTGACCACCGAAGTGGAACGGCATGAAGGCAACGCCTCTGCCGACCCGCTCGGTAACCATGGCCATTACCTTGACCTTGCCCTTTTCAGGGCCTTCAACCCAGACCGTGTCCCCGTTCCTGATACCGAGATTATTGGCATCAACCGGGTTGATCTCGACGAACATGTCCTGCTGCAGTTCAGCAAGCCACGGGTTCGACCGGGTCTCGTCACCACCACCTTCGTATTCCACAAGGCGGCCCGATGTCAGAATAATCGGATACTCTTTCGAGAAGTCGTTCTTCTGAATCGATTCATACAAAGTCGGAAGACGATGCATGTGCCGGTCCTTGTAAGTGGCGTACTTGGGCAGAAGATCACGCCGCGGTGTGTACAACGGCTCGCGGTGCAACGGCACCGGATCCGGGAATGTCCACACAACGGTACGGGCCTTGGCATTTCCGAAAGGTGCACAACCATGTTTGATTGCAACCCGCTGGATGCCGCCTGACAGGTCAACCTTCCAGTTGATCTTGTCGAGCTTGGCCTGATCGTCAGTGCCGGCAACTTTCTTGATGGCAGCAAGTTCGTCTGCCGTCAGGTCGCCGTCCCAACCAAGTTTGCGCAGCATGCCGTAGGTGAATTCAGGATAACCATCCTTGATTTCGGAATCTACGGAGTAGGCTCCTTCCGCCAGCATGTTGGCACCGCCCCATGCATCAGGTGCCTTGACACCAAAGCGAGCACGGAATGTCAGACCACCCTCAGCCACCGGCTTGGAGTTGTCGTACAGGTTTGGAGTGCCGGGATGCTTCATTTCCGGGGTGCCCCATGACGGCCACGGCAACCCGTAAAAGTCACCATCTGCCGGGCCACCGCGGGCCTGCAGCGTCGTCTTGTCGAACGTATGCTGGTTGGCCATGTGCATCTTGAGACGCTCCGGCGACTGTCCGGTATACCCGATCGTCCACATGCCGCGGTTGATTTCGCGCAGCGTGTCTTCGATGCTGGGTTCCTTGACGGCTAGCTTGCCGATCTTGGTTTCTTCAACCTTGATGTTGCGGAAGAAACGGTCGGCAAAACCGAACTTTTCGGCAAACATCTGCATGATGACATGGTCCGGCAAGGACTCGAACAACGGATCCATAACCTTTTCACGCCACTGCAGCGAGCGGTTCGATGCGGTGACAGATCCATGGGTCTCGAACTGGGTCGTCGCCGGCAACAGATATACACCGTCCTTGCGGCCGTGCATGACAGCCGACATGGTAGGAAATGGATCAACCACAACCAGAAGGTCGAGTTTGGCCATTGCTTTCTGCATGTCAGGCAGGCGGGTTTGCGAATTGGGCGCATGGCCCCAGAACACCATGGCGCGGACATTGTCCGGCTGGTCAATGTTCTCTTTCGCTTCCAGGACACCATCGATCCAGCGCGAGACGGGAATACCCTTCTCGTTCATCATCGCCTTGTCCTTGCCATCCTTGTCCTTACGGGTGCCAAACCGGCCCTTCAGCCAGTCGAGGTCTTCTTCCCAGACACGTGCCCAGTGAGCCCACGCTCCTTTTGACAGGCCGTAATAGCCGGGCAGAGTGTCCATCAGAACACCGAGGTCGGTGGCGCCTTGCACATTGTCGTGACCACGGAAGATGTTGGCACCGCCGCCAGCGGTTCCCATGTTGCCGAGAGCAAGCTGCAACACACAGTAAGCACGCGTATTATTGTTGCCGTTGGTGTGCTGGGTACCGCCCATGCACCATACAATGGTGCCTGGCTTGTTCTGGGCCATGGTCCGGGCAACCCGCTTCAACTGCGAGCCGGGAACACCGGTGACCTTTTCTACTTCTTCAGGCGTCCATTTGGCGACTTCTTCCTTGATGTACTCCATGCCCCAAACGCGGCGGGAAATGAAATCCTTGTCTTCCCAACCGTTTTCGAAGATGTGGTACAAAACACCCCAGATCAACGCCACGTCCGTACCGGAACGGAACCGGACATACTCGGTGGAGTGAGCTGCAGTACGCGTAAAGCGAGGATCGCAAACAATGAATGCTGCGTTGTTTTCTTCCTTGGCTTTGAGCATGTGCAGCAAGGACACCGGATGTGCTTCAGCCGGGTTGCCGCCAATCAGGAAGATTGCACGCGAATTGTGCATGTCATTGTAGGAGTTGGTCATTGCGCCATAGCCCCAGGTGTTGGCAACACCGGCAACCGTGGTGGAATGACAGATACGCGCCTGATGGTCACCATTGTTGGTGCCCCAGTAAGCGTAGAACTTGCGGAACAGGTAAGCCTGCTCATTGTTATGCTTCGCAGAACCCAGCCAGTACACCGAATCGGGGCCGGATGTCTTGCGAATATCAAGCATCTTGTCGCCAATTTCGTTGATGGCTTCTTCCCATGACACTCTTTGCCATTTGCCATCGACCAGCTTGGTTGGATACTTCAGGCGGCGCTCTCCATGAGCGTGCTCGCGAACCGCAGCACCTTTTGCGCAGTGCGCGCCAAGGTTGAACGGGCTGTCATAACCAGGTTCCTGACCAAACCAAACGCCGTTGGCGGTTTCCGCCAGCACGGTGCAACCAACCGAACAGTGCGTGCACACTGACTTCTTGATTTCAACCGCACCGGAAACCGATGCTGCTTCTGCCTTGCGTACCATTCCCGACGACAATGTCGATGCTGCCGCAAGACCGCCTATTGCAAGTCCTGAACGGCGCAAGAATGTCCGCCTGTCAATCGCTCCACCGGTCAAATCGGTGAGGGCCGATGACAGTCGAGGGCCGAACGCCACCTCTCCCGTCTTCTTCCTGAGCATGATCTTCCTCCAGATGCGACGCCATTTGGCGCCTGATTAAAGTCTAAATATTCCGCAATTTCAGTTCCGAACAGAAACTAGAATGCGGCAAGCTTATAGTATGTCTTGACGTGATCAGTTTCCTGATAGCCGGCACCGCCTTCAACAGGCGCTGCAGCTTCTGCCGTAACCGATCCGGCAGCAACTGCTGCTGTTCCGGTTACAGCGGACACACCAGCAAGCTTTAGGAAATCGCGACGGCCTGCGGCCACCTTTTCACTTCCTTTTGCCATTTTCCGCTCCTTCAGTTTTGGACGGTTGCCCGCCCGCCAAATTGGACGGCAAGCCGTCCGGTCTCTACAGTCAAGTATCAAACCATCAAAAAGGCCTGATCCTCCACATCCATGAACGCTGCGCCCAGCTGCCCGATACAGGCGTAAAACACCGATGAGCGCGCACCTTCAAGATCCGTAAAAAAGTGTTTGGCCCACGATCCGATATGAGCCTGGAAGAATTTCTTCTGTTCATCGAGATCAAGAGCTTCGCCGAAGTCTCCAACGATCAAACCGGCCATCATTTCGCAAAGCGCCGCGATATGATCTTCAGGTTCCGAGACATCACCGCTTCGTTCAATGCCGAGACGGTTCATGTCATTACGCAACCGCGCCAGCGGCTTTTCGTGCAGGAAACCGGTCAGATAGTATGATCCGTAAGGAACAAGTTCACCGCGCCCTACTCCAATGAACAGGTCATGAAACTCGCGGGATACTTCTTCGTGGGTGGTCTTTGCAGCAACCCGCGTAATGGCGGAAACCGCCTGCCCTATGGGGGTGTCGTCCCCGTGCATTTGGGAAAACACATCAAGATCGCGACGGGCCGGACCCGCGCACAAGGTATTTGCCAGCAACCTGTACAGGTTTGCCCGCAACACGTCTTCTTCGGAAACTGACAGCGCCAGATTGGCCTCACCCATTATTCACATTTTCAGGCCGCGCTCTTCAAATGGAGCGCCTTCCTCGCCTTCCTCTTCTTGTTTTCAATAAGAATGACGCAGCAGTGGCGAGTTAGGCAAGCATATTCCAACCCGTTTGGGCAGGCTTTCACCATCTGGTAATGTTGAGTAAATTACTCAACAATTATTCGTGGCGCAGCTCGCTTCTGTCCTGCAGAATCGCCCAGAACAGACGCCCAGACAGTTTTCGCAATTTCGCGATAAAGCTCCGCATGATGAGAATCAGGCGCTGACACGACAATGGGCTGACCAGAATCAGAGCGTAAGCGCAATTCCTTGTCTAACGGCACCTCGCCCAAAAACGGCAAGCCGAGCTTTTCAGCCTCTTCACGCGCGCCACCGTGACCAAATATGTCGTGGCGTTCGCCGCACTTGGTGCAGGAAAAATAACTCATGTTTTCAACTATTCCGAGCACCGGTACATTGACCTTTCGGAACATGTTCAGCCCTTTTCGAGCGTCAATCAATGCGAGATCCTGCGGTGTAGACACGATTACCGCTCCAGAAAGAGGTGTCTGCTGCGCCAGAGTCAACTGTGCATCCCCCGTTCCCGGCGGCATGTCGACAACCAGAACGTCGAGATCACCCCACGCCACTTCACGCAACATCTGCTGCAGCGCCGACATCACCATCGGGCCGCGCCAGATCATTGGTGTGTCCTCATCCACGAGAAAACCCATGGACATGGCCTTGAGTCCAAATCCGTCGAGCGGTTTCAAGGTGCGCGAACCCGGGGAAACTGGCTCTGGCCGCCCGGTAACGCCCAAGAGGCGTGGTACCGACGGCCCATAGATGTCTGCGTCCAGCATGCCGACCTTCAAACCATTGGCCTGCATACCCAGAGCCAGGTTGACCGAGGTGGTTGATTTGCCAACCCCGCCTTTTCCCGAAGCGACGGCGATGATGTGTTTCACACCCGGCACACCAGCCATCTTCTGAGCCGCCTGGGCCTTGGGGCCCGGCTGCTGCATGGGTGGTGGTGGCGCCATGTTGGCGCCTGCCGGCGGCGAGGTCTGCGTGGCCGGACGTGAACCTGGCTTAACCTCAGCAGTCAGGGCAGCCATGACCTTGCTGACACCGTCCAACTTGCTCACAGCCTTTTCGGCAGCCTGCCGCAAGGGTTCAAGCTCGTTGGCGCGGGACGCGTCCACGGTAATAGCGAACATGACGTTGTCGCCATTGACTATCACGTCTGACACCAGGCCAAGCGAAACCAGGTCGCCATCGAGATCTGGGCCACGCACCTTGGATAGGGCCGCCATGACCTGTTGTTTGTCTACCATGCGAAAATTCCCCGAACGCAAACCACCTCTTTCGTCGTGGTCAGTTCCTTGTTTCTCTCTTTGAAACGGTTCAAACCTTTGAAAATATTAGAATAACCCAGACATACCTTCAGCGGTTTTTTTGCACGCCTCCCAGCTCAGCGGTTATATCATTGGCGATCTTGTTGACAAGGTCACCGAGCGTTAGCACCCGCTGGTCTGTCACCCGCGCTGTGGGTCCCGATACTGAAATAGCACCCAAAGGTTCACCGTGCTCGTCAAAGATGGCGGATGCCACGCAGCGCAAACCAATGGCATTTTCTTCATCATCGATCGAATAACCGCGCTGTTGGGAGATTTCGAGATCCTGGAACAGAACTTCAACCGATGTGTGAGTATGGGAAGTCTCGCGGGTCAGATCACGGCCGTGCAGCACCTTGCGGGTGGCCTCGGGATTCATGTGAGACAGAATGGCTTTACCGACGCCGGAACAGTGCATTCTTGCCCGGCCACCCGGCCCTGCAATGGCGCGCATCATCTTCTGGCACTCAACTTGCGCCAAATATACAATCTCGCCACGGTCAGCGATGCCAAGATTGACGGTTTCACCGGATTGTTCCATCAACCGGCGCATGTAGGGACGCGCTATCGCCACAACATCTCGCGAACGCACAAAGGCGGAACCGACCCGAAATGCCTGCACACCGATCAGCCAAACCGAGCGTTCGGTATCGAACCTCACGAATCTCTCATTCTGCAGGGTGGTCAACAAGCGATGGGCAGTGGAATTGGGCAATCCAACTTCCTGGGCGACCTCGGACAATGACAGGCCAGATGCATGATAGGAAAGTGCATTCAAGAGCTTCAAGGCACGACTCAAGGACTGCACCTGACCGGAGGCGCGCAATATTTCCTTGCTCGGCACGCGAAATTCTTCACGCCGTGCGGCGTCTCTGTCCTTGTCCGACACCTGGTTTTCGAGCATAGATGTTCCCAATTCAATTCCGCCTGTTACAGAGGTATATACGATGCCGTTCCACAATGTGGATCAAAAACCACAAACCGGACCGATCTTCGCTCCAACAGAACCGTCAGACCCCTTTAATCCACTAAAATTTCCAAGATCAGCGGGCCATTTGGTCTAACCAACCCCGGTAAACCTTGGCCTCAAGTTGGCTGCACATTGTCACAGACCGAATTGGAACGCAATTCCATATGCTGGATACGCTAGTAAATAATGCCTATTGGCTCTTGTATGTCGGTACTGTGATGGAGGGTGAGACGGCCCTGTTGCTCGCCTCACTGGCGGCAAATCAGGGCCTGATTGATCTGCTATGGGTTATCGCCATCGCGTTTGCAGGGGCAACCACCGGCGATCAGGTCAGCTATCAGTTGTTCCGCAGATTCGGTCCATCGATGTTGATGCGCAACGGAACCCTGAAGAGGCGCACTGAAAAAGCCCGCAGGCTGCTCGCTGGGCACCCGCTGAAATTCATCATTGTGTCGCGATTCTTCTGGGGTTTGCGCTCTGCCTGCATGCTGGCGATGGCAGCGTCTGATATACCGACGCGAGTGTTCGCACCCGCCAACCTTTTCGCCTGCGCATTATGGGCGACGATTGTAGGCTCACTGGGATATGTGTTCAGTGCCTGGGTCTCACGAATAGTCACAACCATGGACGACCTGTCAGGCCGCGCACCCGCCGTAATGGCAGGTGCTGCCGCGTTCATAATATTGATCGTGTTCTTGCGCCGGGCCGTGCTGAGATTCTGGCGTTCACGCGAAACGCTTTGAATTGGAACATTTCTCATAAAAGTGGATACCGGTTTTGTGAAAAAGAAACGCGACAACAAAAAGATAGAGCGCGGTTTTGATTCAATCAAAATCTGAATCGCTATGGAGCAACAAGCTGCCCTATTTGCAAAGAAACACTTTCTGAAAATGAAATCCTGGATGAGTGCAACGGTTTGGCCGGTACTGAAAAGGCAATGGAATTCTCAACAATTTGCCCCAATCCTGATTGACGTTTATGCCGTTCGGTGTAACACTTCTGTGGAATTCTACAGATGTGTTAAGAGCGTACCCCGATGAAAGCTGCCGAGCTGAAACGCCTTCTCAAGAAGCATGGATGCAAGTTTGAAAACCACAATGGCGGCAGTGGACACCAGATAATTCGACGCGGTCAGTTCAAGTCAACTTTTCCCGGACATGGCGGCAGTGCAGAACTTGGCAACGCGCTGGGACACAAGATACTGACAGACCTGAGGATCAGGTGATGTCGCGGTTCTATGAAGTAATCGTTGAGCCTGACCTGGCGCCTGATGGCAGCATGAACTGGCTGGTGACGGCACCTGCTTTTCCGGAAGTCACCACATTCGGCAGAAACCAGGCAAGCGCCTGTCAGAATGGACTTGGCGCCATTGAAGAAGCCATGGCCGCGAGAATGGCAGACGGCGAAGACATCCCTGCCCCGATAAACGGCACCAACGGACAAGGTCGTTATGTCCATATTCCCGGCCTGACATATCTGAAAATAGCGCTGTACAAGTTGTGTCGCCATCAGAAAGTCTCGCGAGCTGAACTGGGAAGACGATTAACCTGGCATCGCGAACAGGTAGACCGCCTGTTTCGGCTGGATCACAAGTCCCACCTGGAGCAATTGGAAGCAGCCTTTATGGCAATCGGTGTGCCTTTGTCATTTGCCATCGCAGTACCGGAAGTTACCTGAAACCGAGATGATGGCCTGACATTGCTGTTGTGTGACGCATCGCGGCAATCATCAAGCTGATCTGGCCGGAAACCCGAGAGAGAAATGCGGCACTGGCTGTATTGTTCGACAGCAGCGTGTGATCGATGAACGCTTTTTGTTCCGGCATTCTCAACCGGACATTCTCAATGTACAGGGGTGGAGTCGGTCTTGTCCGGTCTATATTTCACTGGCGAGATTTGCGCCGACACGGCTGTCACTCGCTTGTGGCTTTCTAACCAACGCACGATATCAAGGTATACTTTCTCGCGCTGTTGATCGTGCAGCAGCATGTGATAGCCGTTTTCATAGGTTATCTGCTTGCCAGGTGCAGTGATTGAAGCCATGACCTGGCGACTGGGAGCTTCAGGAACCACCTCGTCTTTCAGGCCATAGAGATACAGTGTCGGCGTGGTAATTCTTGGCGCTGCTGAGGCTGCCTCATCCATCAGTGTCACCAGGCCGTACAATGCATCGAAGCGACTTTGCTTGATATTGTATTTGTCTTTCGAATAAGCCCGCAACCACTCGATATTGTCGCTGGGCCAGATCTCCAGTTGCGAGCCGGTAGCCGTCTTGTCGGGAACAGTGTGGGCGGTAACCCATAATGCCGATTTCAGGATCGGGTTCATGGACTGCCAACCCCAGATGGCCGGAGCAACCAGAACAAGGCCATCTGCTTGGAGGTCAAACTCCGCGGAAGCCTTCATCGCAACAGCGCCGCCCATTGACGTGCCAACAACATAGATCGGCACCTGCGGGTGTTGCTGGCGCACCAGTTCTACAAACGCATTCAGGTCCCTGGCCATCGCTTTCCCGCCCGCCCATTTGCCAAGCTGGGATGCTTCACCACGCCCGAAACCGCGCTGGTCATACGCGTAAACGGATATGCCGCGTTCTGAAAACCATGGACCCGGCAACTGGAAACTTTCCGCATATTCGTTGAAACCGTGCACCGCGACGAACACGGCACGGGGATTTTTCGCTTTCCAGGACGATACCTTCAGCCGCTGCCCATCCGACGCTGTGAATTCGGCTGCGCTCAAACGCGCCTCGCCAATTACCGGTGCGCTTTCGAGCAGCTGGGGTTTGGCACACGCACTCAGCAAAGCGCACAATGCAATGCTAGCAGCGATGATCGACAGGCGATTGAACTGCATGCCGCCTCCTGAGACGTGATGGCCGGACCATACTGATCGATCCCAAAGTGCTAGAGCAACCTTGTGGGTTCAGATGAACCCGGGTCGCTGTAGGGCCCGAGTTAAGACACAAGCGCCTTAACATCTGCTTTCAGTACCGGAAGAAGTTCAGACGCAAACCACTGGTTCTTCTTCAACCATCCGGTATTTCTCCAGGATGGATGTGGCATTGGAATGACCGAAACCGGAGTCATTTCGTGATATTGCCGCCAGTTTCTGACGGTCTCGGTTAACGTTGATTTCTGCAAATTGCCCATATGCCACTTTTGCGCATACATTCCGATCGCCAGCACCAGAGTGATCTGGGGCATCGCCTGCATCAGTTTCTCGCGCCACAAGGGTTCACATTCGGTGCGCGGTGGGAGATCGGCCCCTTTGGCATCAAGACCGGGAAAACAAAACCCCATGGGTGCTATAGCCAGCTTGCCGGGATTGTAAAAAGTATCCTTGTCAATACCCATCCAGTCCCGAAGCCGGTCGCCCGATGGATCGGTGAACGGTTTGCCCGAAGCATGCACCCGCGTGCCCGGCGCCTGCCCGGCAATCAGGATGCGCGCAGTGGAAGATGCCTGCAGGACCGGACGCGGTTCATGTGGCAAAGGCTGCTTTCCAGCTGCTGGTGTTTCGCGGCATATGCGGCACTGCCGAACCTGTCTGACCAGTGCTTCCAGTGTTTGTGGCATTATGCTGCAGCGCTCGGGCGTGCGGAGACTTCATCATGCCAGCGCTTCAAATGAGTATGAGTATCTTTCAGCGCAATACGGGCGACGCGCATGAAGTCAATGGCACAAAGGCAATCGATATCTGCGACCGAAAAACTGTCACCTGCAACAAATCCTCGAGCCGCAAGCTCATCATTGAGAAAATCCAGAACGGTCTCGACGCGGGTGACATTTACCTCGCTCCACTGCTTTATTTGCGGGTTCTCAAGATGAGCCATCTTGGGATGTGCGTGACGAAATGCAAAAGCTATAGGGTGCATCAACTGTAGTTCGATGCGGCGCTGCCACATGTCGATAGTGCCTATTTCCAATGGCGAGACACCAAAAAGCGCAGGCAAGGGATGCAATGCCTCGAAATACCGGCAGATTGCCATAGCCTCGGCAATACAAGTCCCGTCATCCAGTTCCAGAACCGGAATACGCATGAATGGATTCCGTCTTATCATGTGTGGCGTTTTGTGCTCTTCGGCCATGATATCAATATGGCGACGCTCGACCTCTATGCCCTTCTCCGCCAAAAATATCCGCACCCTGCGCGGGTTTGGCGCGCGGTTATCTTCTATCAAAACCATGTCTGAAAATGTTCCTTGCCTCGACCGATTGACATCAATTGCAAGCGTTATCTTTG
>CAJICM010000205.1_pt1 | contig 34953 bp, 31 predicted proteins | sample 9199691 | NCBI WGS metagenome assembly CAJICM01 (sample SAMEA7708338, study PRJEB35096) | sediment metagenome | biome: marine neritic benthic zone biome [ENVO:01000025]; feature: sediment [ENVO:00002007]; material: shallow marine sediment [ENVO:03000034] sea grass bed [ENVO_01000059] ...
ATAATACCCGCCGTGTTTTGAGACTTCAGGGCACGGCGGGATGAGGGGCGCTACATGCTTGCATTTCTTATTCGGCGTATTGGCCTGATTATCCCAACCTTCATCGGGGTAACAATTGCCGCGTTCGCATTTATCAGGGTCTTGCCGGGAGATCCGGTGCTGCTGATGGCGGGGGAGCGCGGTGTAACGCCTGAGCGGCATGCGGCGCTGATGAAACAGTTCGGTTTTGACAGGCCGATCTATGAACAGTATTTCGACTACCTGTTTTCAGCGCTCGGCGGTGATCTGGGTAACTCACTGGTTACCAAAAAACCGGTATGGGATGAATTCTTCACGCTGTTTCCGGCTACTCTGGAACTGTCGTTTTGCGCCATCATTTTTGCCGTATTTGTCGGCGTGCCGGCAGGCATTTTCGCCGCGACGCGGCGGGGATCGTGGCCGGATCAGACAATCATGGGAACCGCGCTGGTCGGTTATTCAATGCCGATCTTCTGGTGGGGCCTGCTGTTGATCATACTGTTCTCGGGCACGCTTGGCTGGACGCCGGTATCCGGGCGTATTTCGCTGTTGTATTTTTTCAAACCTGTGACGGGTTTCATGCTGATCGACAGCTTGCTGTCGGGTCAGAAAGGAGCGTTTTCTTCTGCCCTGTCACACCTCATCTTGCCGACAATAGTGCTCGGCACCATTCCGCTGGCTGTTGTGGCGCGCCAGACAAGATCAGCAATGCTGGAGGTCTTGAGTGAGGATTACGTGCGTACAGCGCGTGCCAAGGGACTGTCGCCAGTGCGGGTCGTCGGCGTACATGCGTTGCGCAATGCCATGATACCGGTGATTACCACTATTGGTTTGCAGGTCGGTGTCTTGCTGGCCGGGGCCATTCTTACCGAAACGATCTTTTCATGGCCCGGTATCGGCAAGTGGATGGTGGACAGCATTTTCAGGCGTGATTACCCGTCGGTTCAGGGCGGGCTGTTGATGATCGCGGTCATTGTGATGACGGTAAACCTCATCGTCGACCTGCTGTACGGCCTGATCAATCCCCGAATTCGGCACGTGAGGTGACTTGAGCCATGAGTGAGCAAGCCGTCGAAATCGTCACAGATACCCGAAGCACTGGTGTGCGTGCGCTCTTAAAGGAGTTCTGGCATTACTTCAGTGAGAACCGGGGTGCTGTCATAGGCATGTGGTTTTTTATTGGTGTTTGCCTGATTGCGCTTCTGGCGGATGTCATTGCGCCGCACGGTGCGACGGCCCAGTACCGCGATGCATTGCTCACGCCGCCGGTCTGGCAGGAAGGTGGCGACTGGCGATTCCTGCTCGGTACAGATGCCGTCGGGCGTGACATGCTGTCCCGGTTGATTCATGGCAGCCGATATTCGCTGTTCGTGGGCTGTATCGTGGTAACCGGCGCCATGGCCGTCGGGGTCACGGTTGGGCTGGTTGCCGGGTTTGTTGGTGGCACGGTTGATACGCTGATCATGCGTTTGATGGACATCATTCTGTCATTTCCCAGTCTGCTGCTTGCTCTCGTACTGGTTGCCATACTTGGCCCCAGCCTGACCAATGCCATGGTGGCAATCGCGATCGTGCAGCAACCACACTATGTGCGGCTGACCCGGGCAGCGGTGCTGGGCGAGAAAAACAAGGACTATGTAACTGCTGCCAAGGTAGCCGGTGTGAGACCGTTGCGATTGATGTTTTATACCATCCTGCCCAATTGCATGGCGCCGCTGATTGTTCAGGCTGCACTGTCATTTTCCACTGCCATTCTCGATGCGGCGGCGTTGGGTTTTCTGGGCATGGGCGCACAACCGCCGACACCGGAGTGGGGCACCATGCTTGCTGAGGCCCGGGAGTTCATTCTGCGGGCCTGGTGGGTGGTGACGCTTCCCGGCCTTGCCATTTTGCTGACGGTGCTGGCCATCAACCTGATGGGCGACGGTTTGCGGGACGCGCTTGACCCCAAGCTGAAGCGGAGTTGAGGTGATGTGTTGTTCAATGTTCATGAGACCGGAATCCGAATGGAATTCGCCGTGGTGTCCGAGCTGAAACAAAAAAGGTGAAAATTCAACAACCATGCCTCTCCTCGAAATAGAAAACCTGACAGTAGAATTCGCCACTGCGGGCGGTGCGTTTCGTGCCGTGGATGGCCTCTCACTTCATCTGGATTCGAGCGATGTGCTGGCAATTGTGGGGGAATCCGGCTCTGGAAAGTCGGTCGCCATGCTGGCCATGATGGGGCTTTTGCCGTGGACCGCGACGGTAACTGCAGACCGGTTGAATTTCGACGGCAAGGACCTGCTCACGCTGTCCGCCCGCCAGCGCCGTCAAGTGGTCGGTAAAGATATTGCCATGATTTTTCAGGAACCCATGTCGAGCCTCAATCCGTGTTTCACCGTCGGATTTCAACTGGGAGAGGCTCTGCGGGTACATCTGGGCATGTCACGGGCCGCGAGCAGGGCGCGCAGTATAGAACTGCTGGACCTGGTCGGTATCCCGGCTCCGGAAAAACGATTGAGTGCCTTTCCCCATCAATTATCCGGCGGCATGAGCCAGAGGGTGATGATTGCCATGGCCATTTCATGCAATCCGAAACTGCTGGTTGCCGATGAACCAACCACCGCGCTTGACGTTACCATCCAGGCACAAATTCTGGACCTGTTACTGAAGCTGCAGCAGGAAACCGGCATGGCGCTGGTACTGATCACTCATGATATGGGTGTAGTGGCGGAAACCGCCAAGCGGGTCAGCGTGCAATACGCCGGCCAGAAGGTGGAAGAACAGCCGGTGGTGGAGTTGTTTTCCGAGCCACATCATCCTTACACCGCTGCTCTGTTGGCGGCATTGCCGGAACGCGCGATGTCGCGAACCCTGCCATCCATACCGGGAGTGGTTCCAGGTCAGTTCGACCGGCCCGACGGATGTCTGTTCTCACCACGGTGTGCGCATGCCACTGACCGTTGTCGCAGCCAAACACCGACCCGCGCATCCGCGCAACTGGGCTCTGCGTTCTGTCACTATCCGCTGGTCAAGGGCACACCGCAAAACCACCCCGAAAGCGGAGCGATGTCATGAGCCACGAAATTGTCCTTCGGGCAAGCGATCTGAAAAGGCACTATGCGCTACCGGGAAACCTGTACAACAAGGCCGCCACCGTAAAGGCGCTGGACGGGGTGAGTTTTGAGCTCCGCCGGAAAAAGACACTGGCAGTGGTTGGAGAGTCCGGCTGTGGCAAGTCGACACTTGCCCGTCTGGTGACCATGATCGAGGAGCCCACAGCAGGATCTCTGCAGATTTCCGGAGAAGAACTGGCAGACGGTGACAAATCCGTTCGCCGCAAGTTGCGACCCAAAGTGCAGATGGTTTTTCAAAACCCGTACGGATCGCTGAACCCGCGCCAGAAGATTGGATCGGCGCTGGAAGAACCGTTGATGATGAATACGCCGATGTCAAAGGCCGAAAGAGGTGACAAGGCGAGAGACATGATGCAGGCGGTTGGCCTGCGCCCTGAACACTATGATCGTTATCCGCACATGTTTTCCGGTGGCCAGCGTCAGCGCATCGCCATTGCGCGGGCGCTGATGCTGGATCCGGACATACTTGTGCTGGATGAGCCGGTATCGGCGCTGGATGTATCGATCCAGGCGCAGGTGCTGAACCTTCTCGGTGAGCTGCAGGAAAAACTGCAATTGGCATACCTGTTCATCTCCCACGACCTGTCTGTTGTAAAACACATTGCGGATGAAGTACTGGTCATGTACCTGGGAAAACCTGTCGAGCAGGCGACACGCGAAGTGTTGTTCACCATGCCCAGACACCCCTACACAAAAGCTCTGTTGTCAGCCACGCCGGTTCCTGATCCGGATCGCAAGAAAGATCGCATTCTCCTCAAGGGTGAATTGCCATCGCCGATCAGTCCACCAAGCGGTTGCGCCTTTCATCCACGCTGTCCTGCGGTTATCGGCAGATGCGCAACCCAGACGCCGCATTTGCAGGCCGCCGATACAGCCATGGTATCGTGCCATCTGATGGACGATGCGCAGTAGGACGGGGCAGTTTTGAAAGCTCAGCTGGTATACTGTTCGCGCGCAAAGACGTAATGCCACAGGTGAACATCTTCGAAGAAGCGCTCATACAGGTCAGGTAACAGGTCACGGGATTGATATCTGGCCGGGCTTTCCAAAGCCCTGGCCATTGCGTCATGATCGGCATAAGTGATGGCAAGAACCAGCGGAATGGTGGGCCCGGCAGGGTCATATTCGACACCAAACAGAACCTGTACTTCTTCAGCGCCGGCAAACTTGCGCCATAGTGGCGTGAGCTTTTCATCCACGAAGGCTCGCATTGCTGTTTCCTGACCTGGCTTCAGTGTTCCGGCGAAGAATGCATATCGTGTGATCACTGGCCGCCCCTGTGTTTGAAGCTGTCACGCCGGAAACTGTAAAGAGCGGCCGGATCGACGGCAACGTCAATGACAGCCGGCTTTCCGCATTCAAGTGCTGCCTCGATTGCCGGTGCGACTTGCGAAAGTCTGTCTGCCTTGAACCCGCGAGCTCCATAAAGTTCTGCCAACTTGTCGAATGGCGGGCTTGAAATGTCAGCGCCAATGTAGCGACCGTTGAAAAAATCTCGCTGGTAAGCCTTTTCAGCTCCCCAGCACTTGTTGTTCATCACGACTGTTACGGTATTGATGCCATGGTCGACAGCGGTGCTCAGCTCAGACATGGTCATGCCAAATCCGCCGTCGCCCATGAGACTGACCACAGGACGCTCCGGTTGTGCACATTTCACGCCCAGGCCGCACGCAAATGAAAACCCGACAAGCCCGAAATCCAGCGGGGTGAACAGGCTTTTTGGTGTCCAGTAGTTCAACGCATCTGTTGCCTGAAGGCAAAGTGTACCGGCATCCATTGTAATCGCGGCATCCTGCGGCAGGACATCACGCAGTGTCTTGAACAGGCCGGAAGGTTGGGTGGGGTGGGTGAGCACCGCATCTGCATCACGCTTGGAGAGGTAATCCTTGCGCTCTTTTTGAAAAGCAGCTGTCCATGCATCCGCGCCGGCTCGGTCGGCTCGGGATTTCAACGATGCTGCAAGTTGGGTGGCAGCGTTCGGCGCATCCGACCAAATGCCCAATGCCACCGGAAAAAAACGACCAATTGCAGTTGGTTCCAACTCGATCTGTATGATCTTCGCTTCGCGGTTGATGTTATCGTAGGTGTAGAATGTGGAATTGAAACCAAGACGAGTCCCCAGTGCCAGGATGACGTCAGCCTCCTTCACCAGCCGGGATGCCACAATATTGCCGCGCGGGCCCATCTGGCCCGCATTCAGGGGATGACCATAAGGAATTGCATCGCCATGTCCGGGTGATGTTACAACTGGACAATTCAGCTCTTCTGCCAAAGCAAGAGCTGCGTCATGGCCGGCGGTGTTCTTGATGCCGCCACCGGCAATAATCACTGGCCGGGTTGCGCCTGCCAAAAGGTCAGTGGCCGTTGCAATCTGATCCGGATGGGCAGCAGGCAGTGACTGGTTCCGGTAATTTTCTGGCGATTGCGCAACAGGAAAGTCAGCCTGGGCGGACAGGACATCGCGCGGCAGGTTCAATTGTACGGGGCCGCGACGTGGTGACAATGCTGTTCGAAACGCCTCCCGGAAAAGCTCCGGAACCCGATCGACTGCAGGGGCTGTCCAGGTTTTCTTGGTGACGGGTGTAAACAGGGATTGTTGATCGACTTCCTGGAAGGCATCGCGATAGACATGGCCCGAAGACAAGGCCCCGGCGATGGACACAACAGGTGAAAATGCAGCCATTGCCTGGGAAAGACCTGTGACCAGATTGGTGGCGCCGGGGCCATTCTGCCCGGCGAGCACGACACCTGCTTTGCCCGATGCCCGGGCATACCCGTCGGCCATGTGAGTGCCGGTACGTTCATCATGAACGCCGACGAAGCGGATACTGTCTGCATCATAGAGCGCGTCAAACATTTCCATGGTCGCAGAGCCGATCAGACCATAAACAAATTCTGTATCCTCGGCTTCCAGCGCCTGGATGGCAGCTTGCCCACCGGACATAACGTTTGTCATTTCAGCGTCCTTTTTACGAAGTTCAATATTGTTGCAGTGAAAGCATGCGGTTGTTCCATCAGGCCAAGGTGTTGCAGGCCTGGAATGATGACGGTTTCAGACCCTTCAATCTCGGATGCAATGTCGTGACACATTTTCACCGTGCTGCCGGTGTCGTTCTCGCAGGTCACGATCAACGCGGGCACGCCAATCGCAACCGCAGGCCGGATCAGTTCCCGTACTCCGTTGGCAAGCACCCAGGCTGCTTGGGCATAGCTTTCCGGGTCTACCTGTTCCCGCCATAGACGAACTTTGCCGACGCGTTCGCCAGAGGCAAGATAGGCCGGTGTGAACCAGCGTTTCAGCGCGTCATCGAGGGTGGCCAGGGCTCCTTGTTTGCGAACCTTGCGCGCGCGTGCTTCTACCATGTTCTGAGCTTCAGTGCCGCGATCATGCGGCGAGTTCAAAACTACCATAGCTTCAACTTTTTCAGCATGGTCCATGACGAACCGGCGATTGATCATACCGCCGATGGAAAACCCGACAATTGTGGCCTTTGGAATTTTCAGGTGATCCATCAAGCCGGCCAGTTGATCAGCATATACTTGCAGTGATGCTGTGGCTGGTGCAGGCGCGCTTTCGCCATGACCGTAGAGGTCATAGTTCAGCACCCGAAAGTGTTCGGACAAATCCGGTAAATGGTCGCTCCACAGATGCCGGCACAGGCCCAACCCATGAATAAGCGCCAGCACCGGTGCGTCCTCAGGGCCGGCCAAATCGTAGGCTGTACCGTCTGGTGCGACTTTTGGGTCAGGGTTCACTAGTCTTATCCAATCTGTGCGCGAGTATTTTGCTTTTAACAAAGCGGAAGGTCGCAGGAAACCTTCAGGTTTACGACATACCCGCGCGCGAACCAGCGGTTTTTGATAACCGCCTCAACAATGTTCTAATTGCTTAGAGTGCGCCTGACCGCATCCGACCATCCGGCAATCTTGCGTTCTCGCTCTGCCGCCTTCATCTTTGGCTTGAACCGGTGATCCAGAGCCCACTGTTTTGCAAAACCTGGCGCATCAGGCCACAAGCCGGCCCGCGAGGCTGCAAGCCAGGCTGCACCGAGTGCAGTCGTTTCGAGAACCTGGGGCCGGTCGACCGACGCATTCAATATGTCGGCCAGCCGTTGCATGGTCCAGTCTGATGCAACCATTCCACCATCAACCCGCAGCACGGTTTTCCGGTTTAGCGGTGACTTCCAGTCCTTTTTCATGGCTGATAACAGATCATACGTCTGGTAACACACTGCCTCAAGCGCTGCCCTGGCGAGTTCATTAGGTCCGGTTGCGCGTGTCAGCCCAAACATTGCGCCGCGCGCGTCCGCGTCCCAGTGCGGCGCGCCGAGGCCGGTGAAGGCCGGGACCAGATAGACGTCCTGTTCCGGGTCGGCGGCAGTGGCCATTGTGCCGCTTTCGCTGGCTTCGCTGAGGAAGGCCATCTCGTCGCGCAGCCATTGCACGGTCGCGCCAGCCATGAATATTGATCCCTCCAGCGCGTAGGTCGTCTTGCCGTTGAGACGGTAGGCGATAGTGGTCAGCAGACGGTTTTTCGAGCGCACCATGTCGGCTCCGGTATTGAGCAGCGCAAAACACCCGGTTCCGTATGTCGATTTCATCATGCCCGGTTTGAAGCAGGCATTGCCCATGGTGGCCGCCTGTTGATCACCGGCTACTCCAAAGATGGGTATTGCGGCGCCCAGAATTGATGGGTCGGTCCGGCCAAAATCCGCAGCGCTGTCGAGCACGTCCGGCAACACACCCGCTGGCACATCGAGCACCTTGAGCAGGCCCGCATCCCACTTGTTGGTCTTTATGTTGTACATGAGCGTGCGTGAGGCGTTGGTAGCATCGGTGACGTGTGAGGTCCCTCCGGTGAGGCGCCAGATCAGGAAACTGTCAACCGTGCCAAACGCAATGCGACCGGCTTCGGCTTTCTTGCGCAAGCCCCTGACATTGTTGAGCAGCCAGGATACCTTGGTGCCGGAAAAGTATGGATCAAGAAGCAGTCCGGTCCTGGAGTTGAAGTTCTTTTCGTGCCCGGCCTTTTTCAGTTTTGCACAGAAGTCCGAGGTGCGCCGGTCCTGCCAGACTATTGCATTGTGAACACACCTGCCTGTCTCGCGATCCCACATGAGCGTGGTTTCGCGTTGATTGGTGATGCCGATGGCGGCTATCTCCGAGGCCTTGATCCCGGCTTTGCGAACAGCCTGTTTGCAGGTGGCGACAACACTTGACCAGATGTCTTCGGGATCGTGTTCGACCCAGCCGGACTTTGGAAAGTGCTGCGCAAATTCCTGCTGGCTCACCGAAACAATTTTCTGATCGCGGCTGAACAAGATTGCGCGAGAAGAAGTTGTGCCCTGGTCAATGGCTAGAACGTAATTGCCCATCACTGTGCCTCTTGCCGGTAACCGCATGGTTGCGGACAGTTTCTGTTTTCCTGCTCTTTGCTACACGATCCATGAACGCCTGCAAGGCTTGCGTCTGCTCGACATTGTAGGCGATCCCCAGTTTTGTGCGCCTGAACAAGATGTCCTGCGCCGTCAGGGCCCATTCGTGCCGCATGAGATAGACGACCTCAGCTTCATGCAAGCCATTACCGAAAGATTTGCCAAGATCGGCGGTTTGTTGCGCATCACCCAGGATAATTTGCGCGCGCGTGCCGTAAAGGCGCACGAGGCGGGTTATCAGTTTGCGATCCACAAGTGGCCGCTGGCTTGCGTATTCGTCCGCCAGCTGGTTGAAATTTCGCGGATCAAAATCTCCGCCTGGAAGGGCAGCGTCCGCGGTCCATGAAGGCTGGCGGGCACCCAGCGCATTTTCCACGATTTTGAGGATTTCTTCCGCCAGCACCCGGAAAGTTGTGATCTTGCCGCCAAAAACATTGAGCAGCATGGCGTCGGATTCGTCGCCGTCTTCGCGTATCACATAATCCCGGGTGGCTTCCTGGGCTTTGCTGGCTCCGTCGTCGTAAAGTGGTCGCACCCCGGAGTAGGTCCAGACGACATCTGACTTGCTCACCGGTTCCGAAAAATACTTACTCGCCATTTCGCACAGGTAATCGATCTCTTCAGCTGAAATTTCCGGTAGCTCCATATCATCGCCGTGCTCGGCGTCCGTGGTGCCGATCAGGGTGTACTCGCCCTCATATGGAATTGCGAAGATGATGCGGTTGTCTTCATTCTGGAAAATGTAGGCTTTGTTGTGGGCGAATTTCTGCGCAACGACGATGTGGCTGCCACGCACCAAACGGACGTTTCGGGCATCATTTTGACCGAATACCTGTTTCAACACCAAATCAACCCATGGTCCCGCGGCATTGACCATTATGTTGGCCGTAACGGTCTGTCTGAGACCGCTATGGGTGTCTTCAATTTCCACGCGCCACCGGCCGTCTGTACGGCGGGCACTGGCAACCTTCGTGTGCGGGCGCATGCTGGCGCCGCGGTGTGCCGCATCGAGCGCGTTCAGGACAACCAGGCGAGAATCTTCGACCCAGCAGTCTGAATACTCAAATGCCTTTTCAAATGCAGGTTTAAGCGGTCTACCGACTTCATCCGATTTCAGGTCCACAGTGGATGTCGGCGGCAAGAGCTTGCGGCCGCCAATGTGGTCGTAAAGGAACAGGCCCAACCGGAGCAGCCAGGCAGGTCGCAATCCGGAATGGTGCGGCAATACAAATCGCAGTGGCCAGATGATATGCGGGGCAATTTTCCACAACACCTCGCGTTCCATGAGAGCCTTGCGGACCAGCAGGAATTCGTAATGCTCAAGATAGCGCAGGCCGCCATGTACAAGTTTTGTCGAGGCAGATGACGTGCCGCCGCCAAAATCGCCAGCCTCACACAGGCAAACAGAATAGCCGCGACCGACTGCATCTCGTGCAATGCCGCAGCCATTGATGCCACCGCCGATCACCAGCACGTCATAGTGGAGTGTCAGGCCGGTGTGCTGCGACTGCTTGTTCATTCAGCCGCCTTTCCGGCTGTTGTGAAAGTCTTGGCGATTTCCAACCGGATTTTCGCCATCGTGCAAATCTCAAGAATACTCTTCGGCGGCTCTTCGTCGGTCACGAAGATGTCGATATCTGCCAGCTGACCTATTTGCACCGGCGCGCGTCGTTCGAACTTGCTGGCATCGGCCGCCAGTATGCTGGTTCGGGCCTGGCTCAGAATTGCCTGCGATACCCGGACTTCCCGATAATCGAAGTCGAGCAGGCAGCCTTCTTCATCAATTGCCGATACGCCGATCACTGCAAAGTCAACTTTGAATTGCCGAATAAGATCAATTGCTGCGGCGCCGACAATGCCGCCATCGCTCTTGCGGACAACGCCACCTGACACAACCACTTCGACACCGGGCGCCTCGGCCAGAATGTAGGCGACGTTGAGATTGTTGGTAATGACCATCAAACCCTGGTGACGGCGCAGCGCATGAGCTACCTGTTCGGTGGTCGTACCAATATTGAGGATCAGTGACGAGTTGTCGGGAATCAACTCTGCAATTGCCTCGGCAATACGCGCCTTGCCGGTTGCCGCAATTTCCCGGCGGGACTGATAAGCCATGTTGACCGTGTTGGATGGGAAAACGGCCCCGCCATGGACCCGATTGAGTTTTTCGGCATCACAAAGGTCATTCAGATCCTTGCGAATGGTCTGTGGAGTGACGTCAAAGCGATAAGCAAGCGTTTCCACATCGACGCGTCCTTCGCGACGTGCGATCTCCAATATATCCATTTGTCTGGGCGGCAGTGCCGTCACAACGCTTCCCTTCGGTTTTTTTCGTAATAATTGCGATTATTTTCGAATAAATCAACAAAAAAACCATTGACTTTCGTTTTTATTCGATATGTCCTAGAGAAGTAACGCACCGCTGTCGGGAATGAGTGCGTACGCAATCAGTTGGAGGAGAAATTATGAAAAAGCTGCTTTTGGCATCAGTTGCGGTATTTGCACTGGGCGCCGCGGCTCTTCCTGCACAGGCTGACCGGGCCGCAGCAGAGAAGTGGGTAAACGACGAATTCCAGCCATCCGCGCTTTCGAAAGAAGAGCAGATGACGGAAATGGAGTGGTTCATCAAGGCTGCAGAGCCGTTCAAGGGGATGGAGATTAACGTGTTGTCGGAAACCATTCCGACACATGAGTATGAGTCCAAAACACTAACCAAGGCATTTGAAGAAATCACCGGCATCAAGGTAAACCACCAGCTTCTCGGTGAAGGCGAAGTCGTGCAGGCGGTGCAGACCCAAATGCAGACAAACCGTAATCTATACGACGCCTATATCAATGACAGCGATCTGATCGGCACTCACTCCCGTCTGCAGCAGGCGGTCAATCTGACCGATTGGATGGCAGGTGAAGGTAAGGGTGTCACCAACCCGGGTCTCGATGTGGATGACTTCATCGGCAAGTCATTTACCACAGGTCCGGACGGCAAACTGTACCAGTTGCCTGACCAGCAATTTGCCAATCTGTACTGGTTCCGCAAGGACTGGTTCGACAAGCCTGAACTCAAGGAAAAATTCAAGGCCAAGTACGGTTATGAGCTTGGTGTACCGGTAAACTGGTCTGCCTACGAAGATATTGCAGAGTTCTTCAGCGTGGACGTCAAGGAAATCGATGGTGTTCGTGTCTATGGCCACATGGACTATGGCAAGCGCGCACCTGACCTTGGCTGGCGCATGACGGATGCCTGGCTGTCAATGGCCGGTTCGACATCTCCAGGTTTGCCAAATGGCCGGCCTATTGATGAATGGGGCATTCGCATGGAAGCCGACAGCTGCAATCCTGCTGGAGCATCTGTTTCCCGCGGTGGCGGCACCAACGCTCCTGCCTCGGTTTATGCCATTGCCAAGTGGGACGAGTGGCTTCGCAAATATGCGCCTCCAGGTGCCGCAGACTATGATTTCTACCAGTCACTGCCGGCTCTGGCCCAAGGCAATGTGGCGCAGCAAATCTTCTGGTATACAGCGTTTACCGCATCGATGGTTGCGCCCAAATCGGAAGGCAACAATACGGTTGACGACGCCGGGAATCCACAGTGGCGCATGGCGCCCAGTCCGCATGGGCCGTACTGGAAAGATGGCATGAAGCTGGGTTACCAGGATGCCGGATCGTGGACAATTTTGAAGTCCACACCGGTTGATCGCGCCAAGGCCGCATGGTTGTACGCGCAGTTTGTGGTGTCCAAGACAGTGGATGTGAAGAAGTCCGACGTCGGTCTGACATTCATCCGCGACAGCACCGTGCGCCATGATCATTTCACCAAGCGTGCAGCGAAATTGGGCGGTTTGATCGAGTTTTACCGGTCTCCGGACCGGGTCAACTGGACGCCGACCGGTGTCAACGTTCCGGACTATCCGAAACTGGCACAGTTGTGGTGGCAGAATATCGGTGATGTGAACTCCGGTGCATTTACGCCACAGCAGGCGATGGATCGTCTGGCTGGCGAGATGGACCAGGTCATGAGCCGCATGCAGGCAGCCGACGAACAGGCCAAGATTTACGGTGGCTGCGGTCCGCGCCTGAACGAAGCCAAGGATCCTGCCGAATGGCTAGGCAAGGACAATGGTCCGGCGGCGAAGCTGGCCAATGAGAAAGAGCCAGGCAAGACGATTGCATATGAAGAAATCGTCAAGCGCTGGGCGGAGTAGGGTAGCGCATTTTCTCCCGTGCGCGATGAGCTGTCCGGCAAAATAGGTGCCGGACCGCTCCCCCAAATCCAACAACGACCTGAAACTACTCGGCGGCTCGACGCGTTATGGCGCTTGAACTGAAAAACGTGACCAAAAAGGTAGGGGCGGATTTTCATATCCACCCAACCGATCTGACGTTTGAGCCGGGCAGCTTCAACATCCTGCTGGGCACAACCCTTGCCGGCAAAACGACCTTGATGCAAATGATGGCGGGACTGGAAAAGCCGACAACAGGCGAGATCTGGTTCGACGGCAGGAATGTAACCGGCGTTGCGGTTCAAAAACGCAATGTTTCCATGGTCTACCAGCAGTTCATCAACTACCCGAACATGTCGGTATTTGACAATATTGCTTCGCCACTGCGGGTGGCCAGATTGCCGGCCGAGGAAATCCGCACCAGGGTTAGCGAGATGGCCGAACTGATGCGCATTTCGGCGATGCTGGATCGTCGTCCTTCAGAGTTGTCGGGTGGCCAGCAGCAACGCACCGCCATGGCGAGAGCGCTGGTCAAGGACAGCGACTTGATCCTGCTGGATGAGCCGCTTGCCAATCTTGACTTCAAACTGCGCGAAGAGTTGCGTGATGAATTGCCCAAACTGTTTGCTGAACGCAATTGCGTGGTGGTTTATGCAACGACCGAACCGACCGAAGCCCTGTTGCTGGGTGGGCAAACTGCGGCCATGCATGAGGGCAGCGTTGTGGATTTCGGGCCAACGGCGGAAATTTACCGCCATCCCTCCAGCTTGACATCGGCCAGGGTGTTTTCCGAACCGCCCATCAACCTGGCCAGGGCAAAGGTGAAATCGGGATGGGTGCAGCTTGATGAAGGCGTGTCGTGGAAGGCTGACAGGGTTCTTGCCGACGGGGCATACACCATCGGCATCCGCCCGCATCATGTGTCGCCGGTCGGCCAGTCCGGCAAATCGGTTATCATCGAGGGCAAAGTCAAGGTGGCCGAACTCACCGGGTCCGAAAGCATCATACATTTTGAAGCGCATGACTATCCCTGGGTGTCCCTGTCGCATGGCGTGCATCCGTTTGAATCCGGCAGATATGCCAGGTTTTACGCCGACATGTCGAAGTGCTTCTTCTTTGATGCGGATGGCAAGCTGGTCGATTTGGCGCCTGCCGGAGAGGCAGCGTGACATGGCCAGGATAACCCTGAAAAACCTCAAGCATGCCTATATGCCCAACCCGGTACGAGACGAAGACTGGGCGCTGAAGGAACTCAATCTAGACTGGGAAGACGGCGGGGCCTATGCGCTGCTGGGACCGTCGGGTTGTGGCAAGACAACCCTGCTCAATCTGATTTCCGGGTTGCTGACACCGTCGCACGGAAGCATCCTGTTTGACGATCAAGACGTCACACACCTGCCGCCGGAAAAGCGCAAGATCGCGCAGGTTTTCCAGTTTCCGGTCGTTTACGACACCATGACGGTATACGACAACCTGGCGTTTCCGCTGCGCAATCGTGGCGTCAATGAAGCAACGGTCGACAAGCGGGTCCGCGAAGTGGCGGAAATGAACGACCTTACCGCCACACTCGGCAATCGCGCGTCCGGTCTGACCGCTGACGGTAAGCAGAAGATCTCGCTGGGCCGGGGGCTGGTGCGAACCGACGTCAACGCCATTTTGTTTGATGAACCGCTGACAGTGATAGATCCGCATCTCAAATTCCAGTTGCGCTCCAAGCTGAAAGAACTTCATACCCGTGTACCGAACACGATGATTTACGTGACCCACGACCAGACGGAGGCGATCACCTTTGCTGACAAGGTTGTGGTGATGAATGTCGGCGAAGTGGTGCAGGTCGGTACGCCAAAGGAACTGTTTGAAGAACCACACCACACATTTGTTGGCCACTTCATCGGTTCACCGGGCATGAATGTGCTGACGTGTGAGGTGAAAGACGGACACGCCTACATTGCAGGCAACAGAATCGCCACTGCGAATACCGCCCGTTCGGAGACAGGCAAGTCTGAAATAGGCGTGCGTCCCGAGTTCGTAAAGTTTGCCGGGCAGGGACTTCAGGCGCGCGTGGTGAAAGTGTCCGATGCGGGCCGGTTTTCCATCGTGGAAGCCGACAGCGCGGGAGGCCGGATCAGGTTGCTGGTTGAAGAAGGCGCAGCAATTCCGTCAGATACCGCCCATCTTGAATTCGATCCTGAAGCGACCCGGATTTACACCGACGGTTGGCTGGCTGGCCGGGAGAGGCAGCCATGAACAAGACGGTCAACCAGAAAGCCTGGTTCTTCGTTCTGCCGGTTCTCATGCTGGTGGCATTCAACGCCATCGTTCCATTGATGACTGTGGTCAATTATTCCGTGCAGGAAACCTTCGGCGACAATGTGTTTTTCTGGGCCGGACTACGCTGGTTCGAGGAAATTCTGCGCTCGCCGCGGTTTCATGATGCGCTCGGCAGACAACTCTTCTTTACGGGTACCATTTTGGCGATTGAAGTGCCGCTCGGCGTAATCATCGCGCTTGCCATGCCGCGCAAGGGACCGTGGGTATCGGTTTGTCTGGTCCTGATGGCCATGCCGCTTCTGATTCCGTGGAATGTGGTCGGCGCCATGTGGAATATCTTCGGCCTTCCGGAGCTTGGCTTGCTTGGCAAGACGCTCAATACGATCGGCTTTGACTACAATTACACCCGTCAGCCCGGTGATGCCTGGTTCACGCTCATTCTGATGGATGTCTGGCACTGGACGTCCCTGGTGGTGTTGCTGGCCTATGCGGGGCTTGTTTCGATACCGGACGCCTATTACCAGGCCGCGCGTATCGATGGCGCCAGTGGCTGGGCGATTTTCAGATACATCCAGTTACCCAAAATGAAGCGTGTGTTGACCATTGCCGTTTTGCTGCGCTTCATGGATTCATTCAACATTTATACCGAACCGTCGGTGTTGACCGGAGGCGGTCCCGGCAATTCAACGACGTTGTTGTCCATTGATCTGGTAAAGATTGCGCTTGGCCAGTTTGACCTGGGGCCGGCGGCTGCCATGTCCCTGATCTATTTCCTTGTGATCTTGTTGTTCAGCTGGATTTTCTACACGGTGATGACCAGAGGGGAGGAACAGTAATGACAAGAGCAAAGTGGCTGATCCCGACAATCTACATCATATTCCTGATGTTGCCGATCTACTGGCTGGTGTCGATGTCGTTCAAGACCACCAATGAAATCCTTGGATCCTTCACCTTATGGCCGCAGAATTTTACGTTGGAGAATTACCGGACCATCTTTACCGATCCGACATGGTACAATGGCTATATCAATTCCATCATCTATGTGAGCATAAACACGGTTCTGTCCGTAGCGGTCGCATTGCCGGCCGCTTACGCGTTTTCGCGTTACCGGTTTCTGGGCGACAAACATCTGTTCTTCTGGCTGCTTACCAACCGCATGGCGCCGGCCGCGGTTTTTGCCCTGCCGTTTTTCCAGCTTTATTCGGCTATCGGCATCTTCGACACGCATCTCGCAGTAGCGCTAGCACACACGCTGTTCAACATTCCACTGGCTGTATGGATTCTGGAGGGTTTCATGTCTGGTGTGCCGAAGCAGCTCGATGAAACAGCGTACGTGGATGGTTATTCGTTCCCGGCCTTTTTTGTGAAGATTTTTGTGCCGACGATTGCGGCCGGCATAGGCGTGGCGGCGTTCTTCTGCTTCATGTTCTCCTGGGTTGAACTGCTGCTGGCCAAGACGCTCACCGCTGTTGCCGCCAAGCCGATTGCCGCCACCATGACCAAGACGGCATCGTCCTCAGGCTATGAGCTGGGTCTGTTGGCAGCTGCCGGTACCCTGACGATCATCCCCGGGGCAATTGTCATTTATTTCGTGCGCAATTACATCGCCAAGGGCTTTGCCCTGGGCCGCGTTTAGGGTCTGCAGAACGGGAAAGGACATCAGCCATGGAAGATGTAGTCATGTTCTCTGCCAAGTGGTGGACCCTGCCGCTGGGCATGACGTGGATGGCCTGGACGCGGGCCACGGCGAGCTTCTTCATATTTATTGTACTGGCGATATCGGCCATGGGGGTGTGGGAATATTATCGTCCCGGCGGCGCCCCGCGTCGCGGCGTGTTCGCAATTGATACAACGCGGGGCGACAGGCTGTTTATCTCCCTGCTCGGCAGCGCCTTCATCTTCATCGCCTGGTTGTTTTTCGTCGGCTCACCATTGTGGTGGCCATTGTGCATTGTGCTGGTGTGGTTCTTGTTCGTGTTCCGCTATGTTTGAAGCAGGAGCACGATTACCTTAGTGCACGATTGAGATCAGCCGCTCGCAACCGGCTTTCGGTCCGCTCGCGCCACGCGACATAACAACCGGATCCGGCAATCATCGCCATGCCCGTAAACGAGAGCAGATCGGGAACGTCACCCCACATGACGACGCCCCAGAATGTTGCAAAAATCAGATAGGAGTAATCAAACGGTGCCAGCCAGCTGGACTCGGCACTCTGGTAGGCCTTTGCCAGGCTGATGTTGGCAGTCAGATTGAGCATCGAGCATATCAGTATGAGCCCTGCAGCCTGGAGAGTTAGCGGATTCCAACCGACAAACAGGTAGGGCCAGCTCTGCGCCAAAGCGGCAGGTTTTGTCGTTTCCATCAACGCTATGCCCAAGATACCAACGGTTACGAAGGCGACCGACACGCCCAGTGCCAATGTTGCGGGGCTCTCTTCCCGGCACAGTTTTCGAGTGCTCAACACCGTGGCTGCATAAAACAGACCTGCCATGACCGGCGCAAGCGATACCCATTGAAACGAGGCGGAAGCCGGTTTGAGAATAAGCAGCGTTCCTCCGAAGCCGAGCAATACCGCCACGATACGGCGAGGTCCCACGTGTTCTCCCAAGATCACCGCGGACAGGACCGCAACGAACAATGGGAAAACATACAGACCTGCGGCGACTTCGGAGAGGGACAGGAAAGGTATTGCGCCGAAGAAACTCAACATGGCGCCAATGAGGAAAAGACTGCGCAATGCAACAGCCCACAAGCGTTTTGGATAGACGGTCGTGTTCCCCCAGATCAAGCGGGACAACAGGAACAGGAATGAGAGGTTGCAAAGAGCGCGCAAAGTCTGGAATTGCCACAAGGATACATCTGCACTCGCCAGCTTGACGAGTGAGTCCTGCAGGCTGAGCAGGCACAAGGCAGTCACCATCAAGGATGCTGCGAGAGCGGGACGATCTTCAGGCATAGGCTGACGACCTCTTGTTCAGCTCGCGATATAGCAAACTGTCGGGCATTGGGAAGCATCTCCAACCTTTTGAAGCGCAATGATCAAGTAGAGCAGTACCAAACCGTCCGGATCAAGCGCTGACCACTGCAGGCAGTGCACGGCTTCCATGCCGGTGGTGCAGACATGGAACGCGCCTGTTCAGGCGTCTGGCGGTGCGACCGGCGTCAATTTGTACCTGCGTGCCTGTTGCGATAGCAAGCAAGCGAGGTAAATCTTGTTTGCACTTCACCTGCACTTAAAGGCACGATGCACGCATGACGAAATTGCAGATCATCAATGCAGACATTGTGGTGACAATGGATGGCGCTCGACGCGAAGTTTCCGGTGGAAACATAGTTGTCGAGGATGGTTTGATCGTATCGGTTGGCAAGACGGGTCGCTCGCCTGACTGTGACGAGACTATTGATGCGCGCGGATGCGTGGTGACGCCGGGCCTGGTCAACACTCACCACCATTTGTTCCAGACCCTTACCCGAGCGGTACCCGCCGGCCAGGATGCGCTCTTGTTCGACTGGCTGCGTGCCCTCTATCCGATCTGGGCGAGGATGCAGCCGGAAGACATGTTCGTGTCGGCGCAGCTGGGGCTGGCTGAACTGGCGCTTTCGGGCTGCACTATGAGTTCAGACCATCTTTATATCTTCCCCAACGGGGTGACGCTGGAGGATACGGTTGATGCCGCACGCACCGTGGGGCTGCGGTTTCACCCCACACGAGGCGCGATGAGCGTGGGAGAAAGCGATGGTGGGCTGCCTCCCGATTCACTGGTTGAAGACGAGCAGGACATTGTTCGTGATTTCATCCGAACGGTGGATGCGCTGCATGATCCGGCCGACGGTGCCATGGTGCGCGTTGGCCTGGCGCCTTGTTCGCCGTTCTCGGTCAGTACGGACCTGATGAAAAACGCTGCACAACTGGCGCGCGAAAAAGGCGTCATGTTGCACACTCACCTGGCCGAAAACGATGAGGATATTGCCTATTCCATGGAAAATTTCGGCTGCAGGCCGGGCCAGTATGCCGAGGATCTGGGCTGGGTGGGAGATCACGTCTGGCATGCCCATTGCGTCAAGCTGGACGAGCAGGAGATTGATCTGTTTGCCAGGACGAGAACGGGGGTGGCTCATTGTCCATGTTCCAACTGCCGCCTTGGGTCCGGTATTGCGCCAGTGCGGGAGATGCGAAGCGCCGGCGTCCGGGTGGCGCTGGGTGTGGACGGGTCTGCAAGCAATGATGCAGGTCATCTGTTGTCTGAAGCCCGTCATGCCATGTTGCTGCAGCGGGTCAAACATGGTGCTGATGCGTTTGCGGTCAGGGAAGCGCTGGAGATCGCCACGCTGGGCGGTGCAACGGTTTTGGGGCGCGCCAGCGAGCTGGGCTCACTCGAACCGGGAAAGCGTGCAGATATTGCCATATGGGATGTGTCGGGCCTGGAAGCGGCAGGCGCGTGGGATCCGGTGGCAGCCCTGTTGCTGTGTGGTCCCCTGCATGTGCGCGATCTGCTGGTGGAGGGCAACCGGGTTGTCAGCAACGGTGAGTTGACCGGCGTGGATGTACGCAAAGTTGCAGAACACGCACGACACCGAGTTGCGAGACTGATGGGCTAGGGTCCTGACACGTTGTGAGTATTAAGTCCCGAACGGCTGCTTCGAGTCCATTTGGGATCTCCGACAGGTTTACGTCTCGCTCCAGCTGAAAGCGTCGCTCCTGCACAGTACATGTCCGACCGAAGGCAACGGAAAATGGCTTCCGATCAGTCGGCAGGGGGTATCGCTTACCATTTCCAGCAGGGACCAACGGCTTTTTGCTGCTGTTGCCTTGTCGACGTCGAAAGCAAAGTTCCAGTCTGGTCGTAAGCATTGAACGGGGCTGTGAATGGCATCGCCGGTTATCACGACCGCGCTGTGACCCGATGAAACCCTGACTGATACATGTCCTGGGGTATGTCCCGGCGTGGGTATGAGCGATACGGCATCGCCCAATGCATAGTCAGTCGAGACAAGTTCCGCCTGATTTGCAGCAATCACCGGCAGAACGCTTTCCTGATAAACGGTATCGGGATCGGCGCTGAAATGGGCATGATCGTCATCTGGAAAAATGTACTTCGCATTCGGAAAAGTCGGGACCCATCGACCGTCTTCCAGCCGGGTGTTCCAGCCGACGTGGTCCAGGTGAAGATGCGTGCACATGACGTAGTCAACGTCTTCCGGAGTAACACCAGCCGCGGTTAGTCCGGCCATGAATCTGCCGTGTGATCGCATGTTCCATTGCTCAATGCTGCTGGTCTTGTCATTTCCCACGCACGCGTCGACGAGTATGTTGTGGTGCGGTGTTCTTATCAGGAAACCCTGGATCGGAATCAGCATTTTCCCGGATCTCGGGCACAATTGCCGGGGAACTTCGCGGTGCAAAAGGTCAACACCCCCAGGCTCCATGTCTGGAAAGAATTTCTGTGGCTCAAGGAACGGATCCACACTTTCCAGGATCCTCCAGATCTCTATGTCGCCCATCCTGAAAAGCACCGGAGTTCTCCTTCTTTGCCCGAAACGCTAGCATGAAATCTCTGTGGGCAGAAGCTATGCGAGCACACGAGCGCCCGCTCCCTGCTGTGGCAGGCGGTGACACTTGCCCGGCTACCTGGCATTTCTCGAAGTTCAAGCTAAGATCACAATGCCCGTTGAAATCGGAGAAATCTCATGATGCGCATGATTTCCATCCTGGCGCTGCCTGCAATGATCCTTGGATCCGGCCCCGGCCTCGCCGACGGCATCGATTGGGACGTGCGGCCGGATTTTCGCAACGACGAGGCCGCACTTGAAATCAGCGGAATTGCTTGCGCCGGCAAGGACGGTACACAGGAATGGTGTTATGCGGTCAACGACGAAAAGAAGTATGTCCAGCTGTTTGAGATTAAAAACCGTACACTTGTTCCCGGCAAACGGCTGCGCATCCTTAATAAGGAGGACGCAGCGGGAAACGAGTTCGCCGAGCCTGATCTTGAAGCCGTGGCCTACCACCGGGATTTCCTGTATCTCGCCGGCTCCCATGGTGCCTCCCGAAAGAAGGGTGAGGTCTATGTTTCGCGGTTTTTCGTCTTTCGCCTGCCCGTCAAGAATAGCGGCAAGCCTGATTTCAAGATCGACGATGATGATGTCGCCTCCCAGATCGAGCGCTCTGCCGGACTGCGCTCCCTCATCAAGTCCGCTGAGGGCGTTGCCGAATTCGCGGAGAAATCACCCGACGAGAACGGCGCCAATATCGAGGGGATGGGGCTGCTGGATGAGGCGATCTACTTTGGCTTCAGGGCGCCGGTTGCGCCCCGCGGCGCCGTGATCCTCAAGGTCAGCATCGGCACACTGTTTGCCGGCGCAGCGCAACCTGCCGAGTCCTTCTTTGTCGACATCGGAGCCGGCTATGGGGTGCGTGACATGGCGCCACTTGAGGACGGATTTCTGATACTGGCGGGTGCGGCCGGTGACGCCGATCTGGTGCCGGCAATCTGGTTCTGGCGCCCCGACACCCGTCCGCGCCTTTTGCGGATTCTTCGAGTGCCGGCACTTTTCAAGGCGGAAGGCCTGATGGTTCTTGACCGCAAGGATCGTGAAGAGGTCCGCGTGCTGGTGGTCTTCGACAGTCAAAAGAACGGCGCGCCCAGGGAATTTGCGATTCCGCATCCGTAGAAAATCAAGAGCACGCAAGATCATGGCGACGATCGATTGAATCCACCACCGGCAGGTGACATTCGGCTCGCGAACAAACACCCGGTTGAACCCTTACACTTCGAGGTTTGAACCGGCATCCACTGCACCGCCCTTTTTGCCTGGGCGATTTATGCTAAACTGGTGTACAGGATGATTTGACAAAGGAATCGACCGTTGCCGTTGAGATCGCTGCTTCTGACCATGGCCGTCACCATCATTGCTCCCTTGTCGGGGTCGGTCCCGTCGCAAGCGGCGGAGCAGACTTCGGCCATTCCGGCCTGGCTGCAGGCGCATGTCGGCGCGGGTGAAGGCAAGATCGCACCGATAGTCCTGAAAAGGGCGCGCGCGTTGTACCGGCAAAAAGTAAGCGAAGGCGCGGTCAAAAATTCCTGCTACCTTTCCATGGATGCAACGCGTCCCAGCATGGCGCGCGGCGGCCGGTTGGGGCGCCGGTTTTACGTCATCTGCGAGCGGGACAAGTTGTTCCGCGCGATTTCGTCGGGCTATGGCAATGGACGAAAACTGAAGCGCGCGAATTTTTCAAACAGCCGGCAATGCGCGAAGAATTTCAGTAATGCGGAAGGCTCCAAGCTGACCACGGGCGGTGCCTATGTGACGGCCGAAACAAGAACGTCGTTCAAGGGGTATCATCGCGTCTCGGGCAAGAGGAAGCCTTTCCTTCGCACTTTCTTGCTGTTTGATGGGGAAGGCGACACCGCAAACGCCAGAGAAAGGGCCATCGGCGGACATCCGGCCGTTATGTTGAGGTGGCGGTGCCGCTACAAGAATCCGAAAAGCCGCCACGCAGACGACAAAGGATACGTTCCCTACGGAAAACTGGTGAACTATACCGGCGGCCGCAGCAATGGCTGTACCACCTGGTCACCGGCAGCTTCCAGGCGTATTCTCGCAATGGTGGAGGACAACCCGACGACGCTGTACATCTATCCTGAATCCGGCGATATCGAGTCCGTCGCGAAGGCCGTGAAAAGCAAAAAGTCTCTCTCGCGCGCCGGACTTTATTGGAACTCCAACTGCTTGCGGGCAATCCGCTCGCCCAAATTCTGGCCCAAAGAAACCCTCCAGCCGATCATCGATAGATGGAGGAAGTCCCTTCCGAAAAGGCCGCAGCGGCAATTGCCGATTTGCAAGGGATGATGACGACTTGTCTTGGGACAGTGAACTTTGGTCCGCACACATGTGCGCCTGGATATGAGCAAGACGGGCGCGGTTCCCGCAACTATTTGGCTCAAGTCGGGCCACTTAATGTCGGTCGATACCCATTGAATCGTTCTGTTTGGGAACACCTTCTCTGACAAGAATTCTGCGCGATGCAGACGGCAACGTCGGGAACACTTTCGGACGTAGGCTGAGCAGGTTTGAATATCTCCTGCAGAGGTTTTTTTGTTTGCGTCGCCCTAATACCCATCGGGTACTATTGGCACAAAACTGCCGGTTTGAGGAATACCTGAACAGGTCAGCTTTCAGCGGCAAGACTGGTATGGGCGTCCCAGCTGCCAATCATGCCAAACTTGAATGGATTAACGCCCAATTTGGCATCCTGCTGCAAGCCGATCTGAAGGGCCGAGCGGGCGGATTTTCATCGCGGCGCGTCCACGTTTTGCTCGGACTTTGCGGCGGGCACTTGATTATGCTCTGACTCGACCTCCGCCGGAGAGGTATCTGGAGTTTCGGCGGGAGACGGTTTGCTGCGGTAATTTGAAACCTTGAAACAGCGGTAATAGCTGTCCCGGTCGTCGCCGGCAATTTCGGCGCACTCGGCGAAGACCGCGAGATCATACTCACTGGCGTAGTGAATGTAGGGTGTAATCAAAACCCGACTTGCGCCGCCATCAGTATTTCCGAACCGGTCGATTTTTCCCTCAAGCTCGGGGGATTCATCGATGAATGACTTTTGCAGCTTGTCGCCATCAATGAAATTATCGGGTAACTGGTCAAACGGTCCGTCCAGGTAATTGTTGACCATCGAATTGCCTTCATAGATCCCGATCAAAATCTTCCGTCCCATGAATCGGTCGTTGTAGAATGCAAATCCGGTTCGGGTGCCGATTTCGATCCCGGAAAAAATTCGTCCCGGCGAGAGAATGTCGGGCACGGCGTGATCGGTATTCAGGATGTAATGAAAAAGTTTCAATTTGTCGTTGTAGACGAGGTGAAACTGAATGCCTGACTCATCGAAAACAGGTCCGATAAAGGTCTCATCTTCGCGCAGTTCATCGCTTCCCGGCCGTTCTTCGGTAAGATCGTTCAGATAGAAAGTGACCGTCTTTCCTCCATACTTTACCCGGTACGCGAGCGCCCCCAGTTTTGTCACCTCGACTCCGTCATCGACCGTCAGTTTTTTGTATTGGTTGACGAGTACCTCGTTCCAGCGGGTAAAGGATGTAAAATAGGCAAAGTGCACAATGCCATCGTCACGGTCGAGCGCATCCAGGCGAATATTGCCCGCATACTGAACGCCATTGTGAAAGAACGTGAAGTAGAAATAATTCTCGGTTGGATAGACGGTCACTTCGTCAGTCAACTGCGAAAAGACATAGGAAAAGACCGACCGGATATTCTGAATATCGATCCCATCCGGGCCCCACAGATTTTCGATATAATCTTGATTGGTTTCGAAACCGTGCGGTTCGCTCGTTCCCTGTTCTTGCGCATCAAGCGCGCTCGCCGATCCAACAAGGCCGCATAAAACGATTACCATGCATCGCGCGACCGGCACCCAATACTGCCAAAAGCTACTCAACTTACAAACTCCGCGGAACCTGCACTTACTTTGACCATCCTAATTTGGTTCCCGCGCGAGGCAAAGGATGATTTGCACTCGCCCGGAAAATTCTCCTCACGCAGATTCCTCAATTCGACTGCGATTGAGGCGGCGTGGAGGGTGCTAGCTGCCTCCGGTTCGACTGGCTGCGGCTATGGGATCCAGTGCGCCGGTGCGAGGCGTTTTTGCTATGGGATCCGGTACGCCGGTGCGAGGCGTTTTTGCTATGGGATCCGGTGCGCCGGTGCGAGGCATTTTTGCTATGGGATCCGGTGCGCCGGTGCGAGGCGTTTTTGCTATGGGATCCGGTGCGTAGATGAGACGCCTTCTTGTCGTGCGAACCATCCCTGCGGTGGGACGCGTTCTTGCTGTGCGATCCGGAGCGCCAGTGCGAGGCCTTCTTGTCGTGCGAGCCGTATTTCAGATGCGAGCGACGGCGGTCATGGGAATAATATTTACCATGTGACAAGCGGCGCTGATGCGACCAGAGGCGATAGTGAGAATTCACCTCGTCATGGGAACCGTATTTCAGATGCGAGCGTCGGCGGTCATGGGAATAATATTTGCCATGTGACAAACGGCGCTGATGCGACCAGAGGCGATAGTGAGAATTCACCTCGTCATGAGAGCCAAATTTCAAATGCGAGCGGTGCCTGTCATGCGAGGCATACTTCTCATGCGAGAACCGGCGTGAGTGCGACCATAGGCGATAATGAGAGTCGAGCCGGCTATGTGATCCGTAGCGCAAATGTGACCGATTAAGGTCATGGGATCCCGTCCGGTAGTGTGAAATGTCCCGTTCATGCGACCCGTATTTATCATGCGAGAATGTCCGGTCGTGCAGCGGCAGGGATTGCGCCTTATCGTGGTAGTTCGACTCGTATTTCCGGTGGAATGCGGAAATCTGAACATCATGAGTTGGAATTAGCGGCGTTGCCTGATCCGGCCCCGGTCCGCAAATTTTCAAGATTTCGATGTCGCCGATTTTTGTTGCGTCGTTCTTGTTTGCCTCTTCCGGTATCGGCCGGCCGGTGGCCGGGTCCACATTGAGATCGAGATCGATCATATACGACTGGTTCGGACCGGTAGCTGGATAAGGCGGATTTTGGTAAGGACCGGTCGCCCCCCCGGGCAACAACTCTGATATGGCGTCCCGGGGCGTACCTTGATCTCCATGCACTTCGGAGGTGTCCGTATAGGCGCCTGTGGCCGGATCGAAGCAAGGCCCGTCCGGCGAGCAGAGAACATCGCCTGACATCCAGACGAATTCGTCCGGCTTGGTAAGGTTTATGGACCAATCTTGTGTATATCCATAGCCCCAATCGACGCCGCCTGCGGCATTAGACCGGATAAAAGGTTCGCCCTCGTTCGAGCGGTCATAAAATCCGACATCATAACGCCCATCGAGCGACCAGTCTGTATCCTCGCCCTTCGAATACCGCAGTACACGCGAAATATGAGGACGGGAGAACGGTTCTTCCTTGTCGAGCCCGAGATTGCGCAACCCGCCGCGTTCTGCGACCAGCATTTCAGTGCTGCACGAAAACGCAATATCGGAGGGTGCGTGTTCGACCGGCGCGCCATTATTTCCAAACTGTGGCAAGACAAATTCCCTGCGCACATCTTTAATGTCGAAATCACCTGTCTCTGTGAGCCCGATCGACCAAACCCAATTTCGCGCGTCATCGCCCTCGGCATTCCATTCCGGGTCGGCAAACCCTTCAGTGCCCCAAGTTGCATAGAAAAGTCTAACTTTCCCGGTTTCCTCGTCATTCGCGACGCCGAGTCCCCAGATGCGGCGTTGAAAGTTCGCCACATTCCAGCATTGCGGGCTTTTTTCAAAATCGCTCTCGCAATCGTCGATGCGCGCACCGCTGGCTGGGTCGAAGGCGGAGACAGGCAGGGACTGGATGCTGTCGGTTAGCGCGTCGAAAAATACCGAGCGTCCGTCCAAACCGTGATCGTAGTGCCCGAGATCGGATCCATCGTCGACGCTAAGGCGGTGGATCATCCCGGTTTCCAGGTCAGAAACGAAGAGTTGCCGGTTGGCGCTATCGTAGGCGATGTTGCCCAGAGCCGCGCCGGTGTTCGCGCAGCCATCCAGCATGATTCTAGCGAACACTTCCGGGCGATAACCATTAGTGGCGTCGAGTTTGTAGACGGTGCCAGGACCGCCATCCGACCCCCACATTCCGGCCATCCAGGCTGAATTGTCTTCCGTGCGGTGCAGGCCGAAAGCGGCGGTTGCCGTAATATAAATACTCGGTGGCGAAGCATCGTCGAGCGCAATTCCGAAAACCTGGCCCACTTCGGCTGCAACAACCGGTGCGCGCTGGGGTTCGTCGATCCAATGCTGGCCCTGGGGTGCAACGCGCGGGTCGCGCAAATCCAATATACTGCCAACGATGCCGTCCAGATCGATTATTGAGCGCGGGACACCGTCTTCTCCGGTGGTTTGTTTTACGCCGGAAAACCGTGTCGCGAACGCTTCACCCGGCGCAAGACCAGGTTCCTGCGCACGACTCACGGAAGGCGCGGCGCAAAGGGCAATGAGACAAAACACAAGTAAAAAAAATCCGCTGCTGAAGTGCAGCGGCTTCACGTGCGGGTTGGCCCAAACGTTTTGACAATCTTCAAAAAACCGACGAGAAACAAACTGCATGTGCAACCACTCCCGTTACTCACGCCACCCCGGCGTCTCCCAGCCTATTTGAAATTCGCGAAATATTCAAGATTTCGGCCGGAATGACGTGGCACCCGGTTGATGACAAGACACTCTGTGGCGGATTAAATCCGGCAATGTCGGAAAATCGAAAATCGATTACGCTGCTGGTTTTCAGCTAGATTGCAGCAATGAGCCAGTGGTTCACTTCTGCACCCGTTTTGCCGGACATGGTTTCGGAAGGTGACGTGCCGCAAATTCGCCAGGCGTTCTTGTAAGCAGGCGTGCGGGGAAGGAATGACGGACAAGTCGGTGTGCGATGAACCGGGGGTTAGCACGCGTCAGTTCCCCACTGTTCCCCGTCAGCGCCAATGAGACTGAAGACAATCCACTGACCGAGACCATTCACACTAACGGGCAGCGATAGCTATATCCCGCAACACCTGCTTTTCCAGCTCATCATCCTTGTGGACCTTGGCGAGCAATTCCCTGATCCCAATAATGCCAAACAGTTGATCGTTCTCGACCACAACCAGGTGGCGGATATGATGTCTGGCCATCATACTGACCGCTGCACCGAGATCTATGTCCTTTGAACATGTGATCACGCTCTTGGTCATCCAGTTTGCAACAGTGTCGCTACCGAGATTCCCCTTGTTTGCGACAAGCCCCCGCATCACGTCATGATCCGTGATGATGCCGGCTAAGTTGTCTTCTTTGTCCAAAACTGCGAGTGCATTTACACCCAATTCCACCATTAGATAAACGGCTGACAAGACCTGTGTTTGAACAGAACAGGATGCTACGCTCTTCTTGGCACCTTCAAAAAATATCGCGATTGACATTTCTAAAACTCCTCACTGATCAGATTGAAATTCCGAAATCTGCAAATGTTGCACATTCCAACACCTAAAACATCTCCAAGATGATAACGATGCACGGTGATGCTGCCAATCGATTTGGAAGATTGTTCTTTATTGTGGTCATATCCAAACTTCGTCAGCAAGGCACTGTCACGTTAGCACCCGCCTCGTTGAACATGACCGAAATTTTTGCTGACCACAAAAACCGGTGGCGGACGAAACCTGCAAATTCGGCAATGAGGATGCTGCCCGGCCAGCAGCGGATTCCACTTATCAGCATCCGCAGTTACTGGCACATTTTTACCGAATTGACCTGCGCTGAAATGAGTCAGGTTTCAGAGGTGCTCTAGACCCTTTCAATAAAAGAGTCCGTAGTTGAGGGTACTTTGGAAGTTCTGGGCCTCGGCTCAAAAAGGGGATTTATGACCCACAACGGTCATGTGGGTGCAGTGCAGAGCTGCTATGAGCCCTTGGTTGTCATTCGGTCTACAATCTCCAAAGACGGCAATGGGCCAATTGCGAACTTCGCATTTCACCGGATATAGTTACGGTGATGAAGCAGATCGAAATTCGCAAAGCAACGGATGCCGATGTAGTTGCGCTTAGTGGACTGATCCGTCGTACTATTCGCGTGTCAAATTCCAAAGATTACGATCAACGGTCAATTGACTTGTTGTGCTCAATGTTTGAGCCGGACCAGTTTGCCAAAAGAGTCTTAGATGAGCTTATTCTTATTTGTTTTGTAGGCGTCGATCTTATCGGCACGGCGGGGCTAAGACGTAATTATCTGCGTTCAATGTTCATAGAGCCCACGTATCAGAGACAAGGGTTGGGGAAGGTACTAGTTGCAAATATTGAAGAGATAGCACAACGAAAAGCGATCTCAGAAATCATGGTTCATTCCTCAGTTACCGCGCGGCAGTTCTACGAGACACTTGGGTATGAGTTTGTAGAATTCCAATCTCACCCCGAGGGTCCTTTCGTCCTGATGAGGAAAGCACTCGACTAGCGAACTTCCACGTTGGGTCACAAGCTGACATTGGCTCGATTGAACTGGATGACGCTTTGTCCGCTTAGCTGACATCCGCCTCACCAACAAGCGCCTGACCCACACTGCATTGCAGCGAAGGTCTGCAGAGAGCCCTTAATGCACTATCACAACTCTGTCACAAATAGGAGTGGACTTGTGCCCAAGATGATGCATTGCTTTGTTACAAGCCCCATGGGAGAAGTTGAAATTGTCACGGTATGAAAACCTGCTTCGCCGTATGCAAAATGGCGAACAGATAATGATTGACGGTGGGACGGGAACTGAGGTCGAACGTCGCGGTGTCCCTCAATTAGAAAATGCCTGGAATGGCGGCGGTGCCTTAAGCCACCCAGAAATTGTGAAAGGTATTCACGAAGACTATATTCGCCATGGTGCCCAAATTGTTATCTCCAACACATTTGCTACTTCTCGCAACCTTCTGGAAGACGCTGGTGTTCCGGAGCTTTTTGATGCTTACAATCGTCGGGGTGTAGAACTTGCGATAGATGCACGCGAAACCATGGATCGACGGGACGTTCTTGTTGCCGGCGGAATTTCCCATTGGTCATTTTCTGGTCGATTGCCAACTTTAGACAACCTCAAAAGTGGTGCTGCAGAGCAAGCTAATATCATGCGAGAGGCCGGTGCGGATCTCATCATGTTGGAAATGATGATTGAAATCCCACGCATGTTAGCGGTTTTGGAAGGCGCAGAGTCCAGTGGTTTGCCGGTCTGGGTTGGCTTGTCTTGCGCACCGGATGCCGATGGAAATATGTGCTTGCAAGCGGGTGAAACCGATCCCACAGGCAAGGTATATGGCGAGGCAAACCAGCCACTTGTCAATGCGATTGCAGCTTTGGACGGCAAAGACGTACCACTGATAAGCATCATGCATACAGACGTGCGTGATATTCACGGCTGTCTCGACACATTGACAGAGCATTGGAATGGTCTCGTTGGAGTTTATGCCCATTCCGGGGAATTCATTGACGATAAATGGATTTTCGAAGGAACGATCAGTCCGGAAGACTTCGCAATTGCAGGGAAGACCTGGCTGGATAGAAACGTGCATCTTGTCGGAGGGTGCTGCGGTATCCGACCAGATCACATGGCAGCGTTGAGTGAAGTTGTCTGACCTTATGGCCTGTTGGACGTTATATGGTTGAAGAGTGCATGCATGTAGAAATACAAATAGCGGAATTCGGACATCCAAGTCGTTTGCTTATGTCAGCTTTGTCCGCTCAGCTGCCGTTGGCGGGAAACTGGATGGGTGGCTGTTGATGGCACTTTGAAGACTTCTCAAGTCGAATAACCGATGGACCGATATTCGACTTAGGTGGACGCTTAGTCAGTTGTCTTGGTGCCGTATATGAAGCCCATATCTGGTTTCTCGGTGGCATAGAAATGAATCCAAATATAAGCATGGCTGAACGCTGCAACGATGAGCGCAGCGACTGAATTGAAAGCAACGGCTATGGCCCAGAACAACAGGAAAGCATAGAGATACATTCCATTACTCGTAAAGCGGAAGATACCTTCTGTAACGAGCGGCATATCACGGTAACGATCGTCGAAATGGTCGCCTCCAGCAGCCCGGGCCATCCCAAAATACCTTTGCACACTATACATGGCATAAATGCCTGGGACGATGAGGGCGAATGTGAGAATTACCTGTGTAATCGGATAGAGGGACAGGCTTCCCCTGTCTAACCATGCCAATATCGTCAGAGTGACGAAGCGACCTCCAAAAAGCATGAAGAATACGGCGAGGTATCCGCCGAAACCTATCATCCTGCTGGTTCCCGAAGACTGTAATTCAATCCGCCAAGCGAGCCATACGAAAACCTGATGAAAGACCGGAAATGCAGCCGCACTCCAAAAAGTAATGGGAAACGGCCGTCCCAGTTTTGACCACGCAATCCATAGCAAAGTGAGCAAAAAGGCTAAACTTGCGAAGTGCAGAATCTGGCCGGACCAGAGTCCCGGGGAGCGACTGGCGATTGAGGTATCACGTGACAAGACCAATAATTGCAAGTTCCCTGAATTGTGATAGCTGATCGTATCATTTTTTGAGATGAAGGCATGATGCAGAAATTTTGTTCCATGGAAAAGCTTTAAGGTACGCATGTGGCACATTTTCACCGTATTGGAAGTTGGCAAAAAGAGTCCGCTCTTGGATGCAGTCCGGAAATGTTTTCTTCCCGCGAAAAAGGGGGAAAAACGACCCTAACCGGAAATGCGGTCAGCGGACCCGGGCCGTGGCGTTGCGCAGGTTCTCACGAAATGAAGGCACAGTGGGCGATGTCTGGAAGTGTCGGTGCTCCGGAAGCAAATCGAGGTCTTCGCGTGGAGAATTCGTGCCGATGGCCGCCGATGCCATAGACTGGGCGACGTGCCACTGTTGACCCAAGCTAGCCGATGGTCCGAAGCACCAGGAGCGTTGGCTTGAACGCTGAATGTGAATTCGTCCAACCACTCGAAATCTATCCAATCTGTTCTACACAGTCGTGCAAGGATCTGAGCATCACGATCAAGCCGAAGGTCTGTCCGAGGGGCGATCAAAAAACACGCCCCTCGGCACAGACAGAAACATCCTACATGGTCTTGGCCGTTGCCTGGTGCTCGAAAATCGAGGTGTAACCGCCGGACCAGTCGGGCGGCAGGCGCATGTCGACGGGGTCGTGCTGGGCATATTTCGCCTCGACCCCGCGCACCACCTTGCAATAGTTCGAGCTGCGGTAGGCCGGCGCCGTGTAAGGCATGGCATCACAGGCACTATAGCCGACGATCAGCACCGGACGTCCGATGGGGCTCATGTTCTTCTTCGAGCCGTGCAGGGCGGCGCAATGATGAACCGTGACCGTGCCCGCCGGGCCGGTCAGTTCGACGGCGTGTTCTATCCCGGCGTCCTTGAGGATCTCATCAGGAATATAGCCAAGCCATTTGCCGGCCTCGTCATAGTGTTCGTAGAGCGGTCCCTTATGGCTCTTGGGCACCACCTGCAGCGGGCCCTGCTCGGGTCCGACATCGTTGAGGCAGACAAGAAACTGCGCCACCGACATGTTGGTCAGCGGGTAGAACGGAATGTCCTGATGCCACTTGACCTCCTGGCCGCCGCCGGCCCATTTGAAGTTGATCATGACTTCGCGGAACTTCACGTTCGGCCCCATCAGGTCCGCCGCCATGTCAGGCAGGTTCGAGTTGAAGCAGAAATCGGCGAAGATCGGATCCAGATCGTCGAGAAAGGCCATCCGGCGCAACCGTGGCGCTTCGGCGGTGTGGCCGGGTTCGAGATCGTAGCCCCCGTCCGATTTCGTCATAGTGCGGGTATTCTCGATCAGCCGAGCCAGACCAGCGTTGAGCCGGTCAATCCAGTCCCTGGCGATGAACTGCTGCTTGACGACATAGCCCTCGCCGAAAAAGAATTCGCGTTCAGCCTGGGTGAGAATTCTCGGCGGTTGCGCCAATACGTCTGCCTGCCTCATGGTTTCCTCCTGTGAAAGGCTAAGCGGGAAGTCTCAAAAGTCTGCCATAACCCGGCACCTGTTCCTTGCATCCCGACTGGCGCAAGGCCTGCCAGAGGCATTGTCAGAATAAATCGGTTAGTTCGCAATTGTAGCAAGTCGATCCATCTTGTCATGTGCAAACCAGTTGCCACTCGGCAAGTGCGGCGGCACGGTTCAGCTTATAGTTTTCGCGGGAATAGAGATGGCGCTCCAGGTTGAAGTGGTTTTGAACAGAAGAATGTATGGCAGCGAATTTCTGTAAAATTCGCATCTGTCTGAAGCGGAGCATGGCCCGTTCTCGCCGTCGAAACGGCTTGTGGGAATTTTCCGCCCTGTTGTTTGACCAGCGACCCGTTTCTTGTCTGGCGGCATTGCCAATGACTTTCATTGCCGAACCATAGGAGCGGGGTTTATCCGTCACGATTACATACGGTCGACCATCCCGTTTCATCGCTTTCCTGAGGAATCTTAACGCTGCCTTGCGATCTCGACGCCTCGTGACATAAGTTCCCGTATTCGGTTGCTCCCAAGATGCTAGAGTGACCGGTCGTCAAGCTTCCGGTGCCGAACAGCGTCGATGGCGGAGGTGATCGAACAGGATTGCATTGCCGAGATTGCCCTTACCGGCTTCAGTCGCTTCGGCAATGTAGGTACGCATACACTCGATTAAACGCCCGTCGAGTTTTGCATCCCGCATCACCTCCGCGATCTGTGCCATCGCTCCTGAGCTCGTATCGAGCGTGCTGTACTCGGATTCAAACGAATTGCGTGCGATCATATCCACCGAGCGCTCAAAGACACCGCTGAACACTGGCATCAACGATTTGCCAACCTCGCTATACTCCGCAAGTGGTATGCCTTCGGCGTCACAGATGGCCGCTCCGTTCAACACACCAAAAAGAAAGCTGAAGTAGATTGAGAGAAGAGCGTTGTCGAGCGCGGCCGCGCTTCCGGTATCGCCCCCGACATGCATGGCGGTGCCACCGAACGCCGCGGCGATGGGCCGGTACCGTCTAAACGTGCCCTCATCTCCGCCGTACAGGATGACCAAGCCATCGGTGCCGATGTCCTGCGGAAATCCCATGATTGAACCGTCGAGGTAGTGCGCGTCGATGCCTGCAGCCCAACGAGATGCCTCTCGCGCCTCCGTCGGCGTACCGGTCGAGAGCTGTACGACGATTTTGTCGGAAAGCCGGTCTTCAGTTGTGCGCGTGCGGAGCACCTCGTTCGTGGCGTCGTGATCACGGACGCATACGACGATCACTTCGCTCGCATCCACAGCGTCCTCGACTGTCAAGGCGATTTGAGCTGGCCCATCAACGAATGCCTGTGCCTTCGACGGGCTTCTGTTCCAAACAGTGACATCCAAACCCGCAGAAACGCCGGCTTGGGCAAGCGCGGAGCCCATTAGGCCCAGTCCAATAATTGAAACACTGTTCACTACCATTATCTCATCCCCAGGTTGCACCGCCGATACTCCAACTGGCAACAGCAGCCTACAACGGTCACCAAGCAGGGTCCAGAATAGGCTCAGTACGAACATTGATAGATTTCTTGGAACATCCGCTTTTGATGCTGTGGCACGAAGCGGATCGCTACCCTAGCGACGCTCGGTTTGCACCTGAAGTTTGCGGACACTAAACAGCAAGACTGGCTAGAAGATAGCTTGCCATTCCGTACATAGCTAAAAGGCCGAGACTCATGAAGATTCCGCGCAAGCCGTCCTTCCCAAAAAGATAGCAGTATGTATACGCAAGCCGAGACAGGGCAAATCCCAAGGTCCAAACTTGGACGGCAATGAGTGGTGGTGATACCAAAACGAACACCGGTGCCAGAAGCACAAAGTAGATGGTGTTTTCTGTGGCATTGCGATGTGCATTCAGCCGGCGCTCGACCTCACGCAAACCTTCTTCGGGGGCATCTTTCCGACTAGTTTCACTTCTTTCCCATTCCTCTGGTGTTGAATAAATACCAAACCGGGACCTGGCTAGTGCAGTGGTCGTCATTAACCAGCTGTGATTGCAGATAAGGAGTGCCGCCGAAATCGTGAGGCAGGTAATATGCTCTATTGTAGGAAGAGCAATGGCTGCTGGACTGATTCCAAATGCAAATAGGTTTATTGTTGTGCCAACGAGCAGCAGAATAAACGGATAGGCGATAACGATCACAGTAGTGCGCGAAGTCGTTCGAAGTTCGTCTGTCATTTTAGGAAACCAAATCTGCAAGGAGCGAAGAGCGTGTTCGCCGAGCGCCTCTCCTAGACGCCGCGCGTTTGATTGTCCAGCAAATTGTCATGTCCGTTTCTGATGCTGTGAACGGCCTCTCCGCCAGCATCGCGACGGCGGCTTATG